>ERZ501058.11-NODE-11-length-247116-cov-10.026763_pt1 | contig 247116 bp, 215 predicted proteins | sample MGYA00510857_ERZ501058 | MGnify/ENA primary metagenome ERZ501058 (study PRJEB25958, sample SAMN03398523) | human skin metagenome | study: EMG produced TPA metagenomics assembly of the Human Skin Microbiome Metagenome (human skin metagenome) data set.
TGGTATGATCCAGCTGCAATTTATACGAGCAATGGTTCTTTGCGAATTCGCCTGGAACAGCATCCTGAACATAATCTCAACTTCCGAGCTGGTATGCTACAATCATGGAATAAATTCTGTTTTCGGAATGGCATTTTGGTCGGAAGAATTCAGCTTCCCGGCTATTCAGATGTTCCTGGGCTTTGGCCCGCATTCTGGATTATGGGCAACCTGGGTCGTGCAGGCTATGGTGCAACTCTGCAAGGCACGTGGCCATACTCGTACGATCAATGTGATGTTGGCACCGTGATGAACCAGACACTTTGGAATGCAACATATCCTGATGGATTTCCGGAAGGAACCACTGACTTGGGTGGTGCAACAATGTTCAACGAGAAACACAACACACGTGCACTATCTTTCTTGCCTGGCCAGAAATTATCGCGCTGCACTTGCCCTGGTGAAGATCACCCCGGTCCATTCAAGAATGGGCAGTTCACCGGCCGAGCTGCGCCTGAAATTGATGTTTTTGAAGCACAAGTCGGCGATGTGGATGATTCCGGTACGAAAGGTATGACCGTGTCGCAATCATGTCAAATGGCGCCATATAATTGGCAATATGATATCACTGAGTATAATAAAAGTGAAGCTGTCCGTCTTTTTGCTCAGTACAGTAAACTAAATCCTTACAACGGTGAAATTACGCAACAATCTCTCAGTGGTGTGAGCCCGGCTAGTCAAGAAGCTATTCAATATGCTGCTAATACAACAGACACTGAAGATGGAACTGCATTTGCAGAATATGCTTTGGAATACAAGGGTGGTCCAAATGGCTATGTATCTTGGCTTACTCATGGCAAAAAGGCATGGGAAATCTACAAGGATGCACTTGTTGCTGATGAGAAGTCCCAGGTCGGGAACCGCCAATTTCCAAGGGAGCCTATGTATATCCTTCTAAATCTGGGAATATCCCGAAACTTTGGTGATTTTAAATGGTATAAAGTGATACCTGGTTTTCCTTTTGAAATGGCCGTCGACTGGATTCGAATTTATCAGGACCCTGACGACCCAGAATCTGATATCGGTTGCAGCCCTGACGATATGCCTACAGCTGAGTATATCAATCGCCACATGGAAGCTTATACCAATCCTAATCTAACGGTCTGGGGCGGTTCGCGTGATGAGGGTGGGTATGGGGCGTACTGGCCGAAAAACCGTTTGTACAATGATGGCAATGGTTGTAAAACGGATAGGTCAAAGGAGCCCGGTGATCCCAACCCTAGCTATCGAAGGAGAGCTCCTTACGTCCCCTCCTCCTCTGTTACAGCTGTTCGTGGTGCACAAACAACTTATCCTCCTATACGCTCATAGTTATGAAATATTGTAGAGTGCGCCAAATAAACACTACATAATTGCTCGCGACCAAAGCCATTGTGCATGCGAAGCACGTGATGAGCTCGAACCTGGCACTGGAAGATACGATCATTTTTTGCCAAGCTGTGTTCGCTCGAAGCGAAATTACTTTCCAACACCAGGGCAAGTAGCTAGTTGAAAACGACAAAAACCCAGAGGATTCGCTGCTTGTAAAATATCCACCAGCGCGTCGCTTGGTCTTTGTCTGTCTGATTGTGACTTGTAGAATCGGTTATCTGTTGCAGGTACGTAAACCTGATCACACACGGACCTAACCGAATGCAGTCGCGCCGATCTACAAGAATTAGCTTGCATTTTATCCATGGCCAAAACGTATCAGCAATCACATGCAACCTCTAAACCGCATGATGGATTGCCTGTATGGCCATCGTCGGTTGTAGTGCAGGAGTCACAGTCACCGCTTGAGCTGCACGCTATACCAAAAGAGACTCTCACAGCCGTCAACAATGATGATGCCTTGTCACGTCCCAGTTTTCCGTCCTCAAGCGATGACGAGTACATCCAAAGCATCATGGCTCCTACAATTACCGACATTGAGTCTGATTCGCACCTTCATGATGCAAGTCATAATCCTGGAATGGGACTGCTCTTGTCATTGTCGGATAGACTACAACCCCCGGTTGATCCGTCTGTGTTTGACTCTGTGTCTCCATCTGCATCCACATTGTCTGCTAGTGACTTTGTCTCGGAAGGTCCCAAGTCGGACTTACTGTGCCATGCGATCTCATCGCCCTCAAGCATGTCTGTGCCCCCCTTATCATCTTCGGATCATGCTATCTTTTCGTCTCAACATTCAGGATTTGATCACAATGCACACCTTGACACAATTGCCTCGGCAGCTTCTGCTGCTGCTGCGACTCAATATGAGGAAGCGGCAGCATTCCAAGCCAAATATTACCACGAACACCCCACAGCACTCCGGTCGTCCGTGTCTGCATCTCTTTCCTCCTCATCAACTGATACCTATTCGTTTGCTCCGACTGATTCATCGAGTGCGTTATTGTCATTAATGCGACCAGCATCTCTTGCAATGCACGATCTGGATACGTCACAATGTAATGAAAAAAAGCACGAGGATATGCATGCTTTGAAAGATGCCATAACTGACGCTAGGTGTTCTCCGAATCGTACGACAACATCAAGGGCCCCATCCAGACCAGCATCGTGCTCAATCACATCGTCCGGATCAGTTTCTGCATGCTCCACTATGACAGTGCCCACAACGTCATTTGGCACCTCATTCCTAACACATTTGAATGCTGATGCTGTGCTATCTTTTGACGATGAACGGGACGATGTTGCTTTAACAAATATCCCAACGAATTCGGGTTCTGGTCCTGTTCGCAGTGTCGCTCCCCAAGCACCTGTGCAACGTCAGACAATACCGGAGACGGCACAACAACTTCATACTCACGAACCAAATGTGCGAGACACACCACCATCACTTAGTGTGTCAAGCAGTTCACCAGCAAGAACAGTGTCATCGGCCATACTGTCAGCTAATGTATCCCCGTTGAGTGGACAGACCTCCACTGCGAAACGGGCTATACCAAGTCCCTGTGAAGAAGCGAAAAGGCCTAGGACAGACCCTGAGAAGGCAGCGGAGCCACGCACATCGTCGGAGTCGACGCAAAAGCGGTTTCAATGTCCAAAGTGTTCACGAGCATTTGCCCGTGCGTACAACCTTAACACGCATTTATCGACACATGACCCTGACCCGTCACGAGCCAAGCCCTTTCCGTGCCCGTACCGTTCCTGTCGTGCTGAGGGTGGACGCTCTTTCTCGCGGAAGCATGATCTTCAACGACACGTAGCAAGTGTGCACGAATGGGAGCCTGAGCCAGGGATTCACGGCGATTCTGGCGACGTTGGCGAGGGACAGGAGACAGGCGGTCTAGCTAGTTTGGGTCTGGGTGCACCTGGCAAAAAGTTTCGGTGTGATGAATGTGGCCGAGCGTTTGTCCGCCGGGACGCGCTTCGGCGACATCACTGCGAAGGCGCATCTGCTCATGCAATGCTTGCAAGGAAAGCGACCATATTTGAAAAACCGCCGCCAGCTTATGCTATGCGCACGTTCCCCGGCGATGTTGTTCAACGTGTAGCATTGCAGCTTATGAACAAAACTGATCCCAAGGTGCCATATGCTCCCGAAATGGTAAAAACATCCGCGGCCTCGCGCTCAGAGGGCGAACCCCGCTCTGAGCCGTCGAAGATCCAGCGAAATCCTTCTCCCAGCTTGGCCACAACCTATGTTACTTAATGCTCTCATACGTTTGTACATCACATGAAAAAGTAGTTTATGCAGGGCTTATGTATTATATTACACACTCAAACACATCCCATACTTTCAAATAGCTCACATTGTCACTAATTTTGGACCTTACATGCGGCGGGCCTTTTTCGTCGAGACATGATCCGGCTTTGTTCTAGACATGTCGGCGTTCGCTTGCGCGCGTGCATGCTCTAGTGCCAACTGAAGTACGACGTTATGCTCCTGCAAAATAGCTTGCTCACCAGCACGAACAACGAGGGCCATGCGACGTCGGTTCTCTGGTGGTGCCATTTCGCATTGCGCCACCAATGCTTTGCTCGTGTCTGGCCACGAAGTAGGATATGCACGCGTGCGAAGAAGCAGAGCATCACTCAAAATGGATGCCACGGCAATCATCGCACCTTGCGGTGGCGAGCCAGGCCAAGTATGGTTATCCAAAGGCTCTACGGCATCGAGTTGCGCCTTGGGGAGAGCCTCTTTCTTCTTTGCGCGTTCAAAGCCTTCTTGCGTCAGGCACAAGAGCCTGACAAATCCAATAAGATCCTCGGAGATATCACTAGCAGCATGACTCAGTGCACGCTTGTTTGCCGACGTCAAGGTACTGTGTGCATCGATCGGTAAGGTCCCTGCGTATGGTGGCAACGCTGTTGGCTTGCTGAGTCGGCATAAAAGGAACACTTCATCAAGACCAAGTTCAGTACATGCCCATTCGAAACGTGGCATTAGGCAAGCACGAACGGCATCACATGCCGCACCCGTGACTTGGCGCAATTTTGCCGCTGCAGCGTCGACAATGATCTCTGCGGGAAGTTCAAGCAGGTCGCCACGATTCGGCTCATCAACAAAGCCATAGCGGCGGAGCAGGTCGCTATTGGGTGGATTCCCATACGTGTTGAGCAACTGTTCGCCCACAGCAATGGCACGTGTACACCGCATTTCCAGCGCTTCGCGCTTGTAGAAGCAGCGTGTGTTTTCAGATCCGAACTTGGCGTTTAGCATATCGGCCATGGGCACCATTGATATATCACGAACATCCTCCTCCTCCTCTTCTTCTTCTTCGTTCTCATCCTCGTCATCATCCTTGTCCTCACCTTCGTTTTCTTCGTGCTCATCGCCTTGTTCATCTTGCTCGTCCTCATCTTCTTCGACCCCCCTGCCCTCCTCATCCGCAATTCCATCATGAGGCCTTTGCGACTCATCTTGCTGATCGTTTTGTGGCATTGCACGCACAACAGCGACCTCAGCGGGAGCTGACGAGATGTCTGCTTCGTCGGGCTCAGCATGCGTCAGGTCCCGTTTTACGTGGAAGCTGCGACTGAGTATAGACGAGCCCATCCGGTGGTACATGTTCACATGGTACCAGCGAACAATTCCTGCTTGCACATCGGATGATGGCAAAGTGCCAAGGAACACATTCGGATATTGTTGGATATACGGGAGCACACATTCGTGGTAGTCGGATTCAGCCTCAGCACGTCCAATCTTGTCTTCCACATCTGTTCCCTTGAGCTCTTCCAGCTCATCAGAGTTCCAGAACATAGGAGTAGAAAATTCTTTCGGCATGATACCAAAGTATGGACCCCATGATATGGATGCCATATCCTGCTTACTAGTCTGTAATGATGACGCGCGCCAGTGCTCCCACATGAGCATGAGGATAATGGGACACCATCCTCTGTTCATTATATCGAGCCATGAGCACCCAGACCTTGGAGGTTTTGCTTTCTCCGCTGCCTGGCACGTTTTAGCTAAGGCGCTTGTGTCTAAATTCATGAGCATGGAGCGAGGAATTGTAAAGAGACGCTCGTTCTCTGCAATTGGTCGTGTCGCCACAAGACCACGCCCCATTCCCGGTATCTTTTCTAACGATAAACTGGGATCGATCCAGCCTCCATTCTCTGTAAACCAAGCGAGGAACGCTCGTTCCTCGTCGTCGACCATATGCGTATGTGAGCACACCCAGAGAGGCTATGCAGGTTCTAAAATTGGAAGAATAAAACAAGCAATGTTGTAACAAAAATTTCTGGCGTTGGGAGACGGCCGAAAGATCAACGACATGAGAGTGGAAGCAACACAACAATTGGCTAGATTGCTCAACCTCACTCTTTCAGTGATCAGGTTTACCGATCAAGTCATTTTATACGTGCCCACAGACCAGGGGCTTGTTCAGACTCATAGGACTTTTTCGCGCAAACCATCATCATGCAACTAAAAATCGAGAGTCGCGGTAACATCAAGGGCGCGTACTTTCCGTTGGAAATCAATCTGCCTGATGATGCTACGCTGGGAACGTTGAAAAATGGCATTGCGAATCTTGTGCCTACGTTGCCAGTTGCCCGTCAGCGACTCACTAAGGCTGACAAGCAGCCACTCGTTGACGACGAGAAGCGGCTGAGTGATTTAGGTGTAGAGGGAACTGCTGCTCTGACAGTCAAGGATCTCGGTCCTCAGATCAGCTGGCGCACTGTGTTCCTCGTTGAATACGCGGGCCCATTGATCATCCATCCCCTCATCTATTACGGAGCCCCTTCGTTCTGGGCTCGATTTGGTTATTCTTACAACACATCATCAATACAGACAATTGCATTCGTGCTTATCATGGCACACTTTGTAAAGCGTGAGCTGGAATCTCTTTTTGTTCATCGCTTTTCAAATGCTACGATGCCCGCCTTCAATATAGTGAAGAACTCGTCGCACTATTGGCTACTCTCAGGACTTGTTCTTGGCGGTGGCTTGTACTCGCCCTCGCTTGGTACTGAGGCTGTAAGCGGAACACTTCGTAATAACCGCGTCTTTCTCGCTATATGCACATGTGTATGGCTTGTTGCCGAGCTAGGCAACTTGCACTCGCATCTCATACTGATGAGCCTGCGGCCTAAGGGGACACGGGTGCGCCAGATTCCGCGTGGAGGCGCATTTGAACTTGTCAGTTGCCCGAACTACTTTTTCGAGGCTGTTGCTTGGTTCGCGATCACCATTATGACACACTCACTGTGTTCCTTGATCTTCCTTGTGGTCTCGAGTGTGCAAATGACGCTATGGGCCGTCAAGAAACACAAGAACTACCGTAAAGAGTTTGGCGCACAGTACCCTCGGCAGCGCAAGATTATGTACCCGTTCGTGTTTTAATCACGTGATCAGACCGCGTTGGATGCGACGCGTAACCGTTGTTAGTGTGTTGTAGTGAGGTGGGGTGTTGGTCTGTAGTCTTGTTTGTAAGTGTCAATAGGAATTGTGCAACAGACACTCGCACATTTGCCATCTTCATGCGACGCCTGTGGAATGGTGCTGTGAATGTACGTGAAGAATGTACTTACAAAGCAGATCACCTCTGATGCTGATCTAGACGCCGCCATTGCTCCGCTACTCCCAGTGCTCGAACTGAATGAAACAGAAGAGTCATGGGACCACATTGATCAGGCGCTCGCTCAGCTTCAGGCACTCACAAAAAATGGCGCCACCAAGGTTCCGTCGTACATGATGCGGATTCAGCAGGTGGCACCTTGCATCACAAGATCGGTATGTATGTCGCGTCATCATGCAAATGCTCACATGCGTGGAAAGCTTTTATCGGAACGGACTCGCCTGTCCGGTACAGCGAGTGATTTGTTAAATTCCATGGCGCCTCGCTTAGCTGAGCGTTTCTCTCCATTTGTTAGCGTGTTTATACCGCCACTTTTACAACTGTGCGGTCGAACAAACAAAGTGGCCTTACGTCGTGCGGAAAAGAGCTTGCACTTGATCTGCCGACACTGCCGGCTACCAAATGTGGTGCCATATTTGATTCAATCACTGATGGACAAGTCTGGCAGCACACGCGCTTCCGCTGCAGAATGTTTGGTCGTTTTGCTAGAGTCGTGCGATCCTGAGCGACTTCAGAGACGTGTTAAGGACGTGGAGCACGCGATTCAACTCCTTGCAACCGACGCAAATCCTCAGGCGCGTGCATTGTGCCGCCAAATCTACGGTCTTTATGCAGGCATGTGGCCAGCTCGATGCGCTTCATTTTTTCCAACGTTGTCTCCCACTGCTCGACGCTATTTGGCTGCCGTGCAGCCTGTTGAGAGACTTTATACGCATGACGACGTCGAGCACCAGGAAGATACCCCATCACCCATTGCTACTCACCCTATGATCACACGCGTATCGCGAATAGAGCCTCGGCAAAAGACTGGATCACCGACGCTCGTGTCCAAGACACAAAGCACATCTAACACTCTACAATCCTTGACTATACCACGCACGCCCCCCACGCCACTAGCGCCAAGCGCAGATCCATTTGAACGCACGGGCGTCCCACCCGTGCCACCGCGCGGCTCAAATCCTAGTGATGGCGTTGCTTACCGATTGGCTCTCGCACGCGAGCAGGCAAAGCTTCGTGCGACGCAGCGTCTTGGTGCCTCATCTACAGACACCCCTGGCACACGTCTAGCATCGCGGGCCTTGGCGCGCTCATCTGCTTCAATTGGAAGTGCACGCCGTGTTGTTGTCGGACGAAGCGAGCCCACAACACCAACGACACCGCAACCTTACACCGTGGATAAGAAAAACACTAGTCCTTTCACTGCAAGTTCGCAATTCACACCAAAGCGGCGTCCATTCTCGGTGGTGAATCAGGATCGATCGCCACAAGCTCGTATGGGGCTGCGCACGACGCACGCAAACATAGATGAATAGCGGACATGCTAGTAATGAAAATGGACACAAAGTGGATGCCAAGAAAAAATATTAGTTCTAAAAGGTTCTCATGTTGAAAAATTTAGTAGCGACAAAGTCCACCACCACCATTCAATACGGGTATATCATTTGCAAACTACACTGAAGCTTGTGTCAGTATGTAAAAAGGCGTAGCCTTTCGATAGCGTACACTCAAGAAAATCTGCTGCCATGAGCCTGTTGTGTGAGAAATGGCGCAAAAGACATTCATGGATCTTGCACAATACTTACAGTTCCAGCGCTAGTTCAGGGGGAATCTTTCGTTCAAATTCTTTGATAGGGTACTGGTCATGCTGAGCATAACGAGCATGCCACTGTAGATATTCCACAACTTTTTCAAGCACTTGGCCTCTGCTAGTGTCAACGGGAAAAATGTGGACAAACGGACCTGATTTGGAGCTGGCAGATGCCGCTCTCAGCTTCGAAGAAGCCTAATACGGTCAGTTCACTCAACCCCGTGCCTTGCTATGACGTACCCCCTTCGTCTGTTGACAACATGGTGCGGATGGTGCCACTCAGCATTGCCCATTCGCGATCGACAATGAAGCGATAGCCGTCCTACGCATACAAGTCAGTCTTTGAGAAACGAAGTTCGTTTCGTACCTCGCTCAAAAGCGTCACCCATTCGTGCGCATTTGACATAGTTAATGTTCCTTCGATCGGACACACCAGCGCGCAATGAACGCGTCCAGGACGTGCGGAGTACGTTGATCATCGCACAGCAATAGTTTATTCATCGGCCGAATACGTCGATGGAATTGCGACGACGCAAAAAACCACGGACCCCCGCATCGTCGGAATCGATGAAAACTCCATTGAAGTCATGGGCACGAGGTTGACTGGGGCCTCTCGCCGAAGAAAGCCTTCGCTAGCATCGTCGAGCGAGGGAAGTTCGGAACATCTGTCATCGACTCAAGGTGAAGGTATGGAAGAAGGTCCCAGTCGGTCTTTCACTTGTGACAAATGCGGCAAAACGTTCGCTAGGGGTACGTCCACCATTGCCGCGTGACTCACTCGCGTTGTAGAGGATCTTCTTCGGCGACATCAAATCCGCGAAGCACGCGCACTTTCGAATCCATCCGTTGGCCGGCAGAAAAGCTGCTACGCTTGCTCGCGCAGCAAGGCCCGCTGTGATCTAGGCTATCCATCTTGTGAGCGTTGCCGCAAACGACAGATACCTTGTGTACGTGACATAATCTGACACCTTTGCAGGTCTATGCGCCTCATACTGGCAATCCGAACGCGCGCCGTGCACGAGAACAGGGCCTGCAGTCACTGCGTTCCGGATCAACTGGCGACGCTTACCATGCCCCGTATCATATGCCGAATCTATCCGCTGCTGGCCAAAGCTTACCAAACTCGCCATTTCACCCTGTCGATCAGCCTGTGTCGTGGAATACAGTACCTGAGCTCGATCTTAACGTCGTTCCTTCACGACATTTCTCAGACACGTCCGGCGACGAAAGTGATGGCGATCAAACGACCGATTCACTTGAGACTAGGTTCGGTAACACTAGCTGGGAGACGTCGACAGCTCCAACCCCACTTCCATCGACATCAGCACCACTATCATACTCGCTTGATACATCACATTGGGGTACTGCGTACAACAATTCCCCCATGCTCGCGTCGCAAGGACCGCCAAACACGCAGCCCTCATTTACAGGAAAGCAGCGCGAAACGGCGCCGACTTCTGATCCTGTTTTTCCAAGCAGCATGCTTCCTTACTCAGCCCCCTCATCCCTTACCCCAACGTCCGCGCCCGAGCCTATGGATGTGGCCAGCACCAAATTGGAACCGCCTCCCATCCGTCTCGATATGCCTCCCATTGGTACTAGTGATCATCTTGCTCCCCGCCGAAAAAGCACCTCTGAGCTTTCACAGCTATGTACATCGAATCTGATGCCTCTCCCATCAGCTGGAGGTGCATCTCATGTTCCTTTTACGCCCACGCGTCTGGTCAATATGTCATTGTTTTCGCCAGTGCATTTTGGGATCCCGCTTGGATCCAATGACCTAAGCATGTGGCTGGATGAGCCGGTGGTACCATCGCCTATGTATGAAACTGGTGCATGCACTGGATGGACAGGTCTCATTTCCTCGGGCGTCGATACTGGCCGGACACCTACTGTAACCTCGTCACGGATGGGGCTCATCAAAGGACCACGGCTTGAAGAAGACTTGGCACATTCTCCGCGCTCGTCTACGTCTCTGTCACCTGCTCTTATCAGCTCGGTAGACTGGTGGGCCCATGACTACGGAGCACAATCGCGTTTCCATCGATATATGCTTTCATGTGTCTCCCCAACGAACGCCCTCAAGTCTCAGGATTGCCGTTCCACACTTACTGCTTCGCTAGTCTCTCGTTTTCTCACGTACTGTTCATTTTTGTGCCTTCGGGATCCCGGCGCTCCACAGCCTCCATTTATGCATCGGTACATGCTTCTTACTCAACGCGACAAGCTGCCAGCATCTCTGGCGATTGCACGCTCTGCACTTTCTGCATTGGCTATGCGGTTGCCAACGAGCGAAGTATGGGCGTGGCGGCAAGTTGGTGCGGAGCTTAGCGGACTTGTGGATCAAGCTCGCGACCTTGTTTCACAGTACGAGCGTGTGCAGACAGAAGGGACGCCGCTTGAGAGACACCTCTGGTTCCAACAGGCCACGAGCTTTGATGGTTGCTGGGAATGCCTCTCATTAGTCCAGGCACTATGGTGCTATGCAGTTGTCGGCGCATTTGATGACAGTATGGATCCTGCGCACAAGGGTACAGCAGCCAGCATGGCTCAGCGTGTATGGAATCCCTCACTCTTGCCATCAGCCATGACTGTCCTTGAACAGTTACTCTGTGTGCTAGCATCAATCGGCACTACGCTCCAGGCTCAGTCTTGGAAATGCTCTACAGTTTCATCCAATGCAAAATCATCGGATACGTTTGGATTTCTGTGGTGGGGCTTATGTGAGTCCATTCGGCGCTCCGTGCTTGCCACGCACGCACTGCTTGTAGTATGGCAATACACACGCGCTGCGTCGGAAGAGGCACATGCACCCGCTCCGCGCTTAGGCTCGCCACTCATATGTCAACACATTCCTTCTAAAGTATGGGATCATATCATGCAGCTGGAACTCCCTGCAATTGCTTCCGTATTTGAGGCGGACAATGTAACACAGTGGCGCCTCAACATGGAGAAGCACACGACACAGCATGGCATCAGCGAGCAAAAACTCTCTCTAATGATGTGTATGCAATATCGCCCGTCGTCGGCCAGCGAGGATCGTGCGAATATACCATTTTATCTCACGTCGTACTTCCACCATCACGACGAGTTCACGAACATTTGCCTCTGCGCCCTGTTTGGCTTGACAGAGTCATAGTTAAATAAAATTGCACTTTGTTCATCTTGGCACAAAATAACCCGCAGCAGCAGCTTGGACTAACTCCGTCGTCTTCTCCACTCACGCACAGACGCTCGTACATACGGACCCAAAGAGCCTCTTGGCTCTTGCGTGGGGGAGAGATAGGGGCGTTTCCTCTCCACCCTTGCCTTCCGCCTAATCTCGCTGTTCTTGATGACCATAGTATGATTAGTCAGCACGGGTGTGTCGAGTACTGACTTCTCACGAGGTGGATCGGCGGTCGCCTACCAGCATGGGTGCGATTGTCTATACCACTTTGGGAACGCTCCTCGCCCTTGCATTGTATGGCGCAGGATACTTGATTTTTACAGGTAAGAAATGATTGTATTCCTTACACCAGGCTCGGGCGACCAGTTTGCCGTAAATACATTTCTTGAGGAAACAAGTCCGTATGTGTGGGCCAACACGGGGATTGGTTTGTGCATTGGTCTCAGCGTAGTGGGTGCCGCATGGTAAGTACATATGACTTTTCCAACAAGCAGGGGTATCTTTATAACCGGATCTTCGATTCTTGGTGCCGGCGTGCGCGCGCCGCGGATCACGACAAAGAATCTGATCAGCATCATCTTTTGTGAAGTTGTGGCCATCTATGGTGTCATTATGGCGATTGTGTTTTCTGCCAAGATTACAGGGCGACTGGAAGACGGAATTAATGGCCTCTGGACACCTGAAAACTACTTTACGGGCTATGCGTTGTTCTGGGCCGGTCTTACTGTCGGCCTGTGTAACGTGGTATGTGGTGTGTCGGTCGGTATCACTGGTGCGAATGCAGCAGTGGCAGATGCGGCCGATCCGCAATTGTTTGTAAAGATTCTTGTGGTTGAGGTATGTCGTATTGCTAATTGTTGGACACATCTTATACCACTCACAGGTGTTTAGCAGTATTCTTGGGTTATTTGGCCTCATTGGTACGTATGTCGTCCCAGGCTTTTTTTCATCTTGGTGACTCCAACCAACTGACACGTTTGCTTCACAGTTGGCCTCATTATGGTATGTGATGCTTTCTTCTTATGGGCACTCACACGTCTTCTTAGACTGGCTCAGCTGAAGAGTTCAAATAGACAGACAAAACACATCATAGCACGACACGGATACTATTGGCCTAAACGCTCTTTGATCAAGTCAACTGCACCTGCGCGACAGAGCCTAGAAAGTCTGTCACACGCACATGTTCTAATGGACGTCCATATAAATCGGAGCGCACCTGCTGCGTGGAAAATGTATCGACTTGGTCGACGCTGGAAAACAGGTCTTGCAGTGTCGCTGTCGAGGTGCGAGTGACTTGCTCCATGAACTCCAGCACCGCTCGCGTGTAGCGGTCAATGAGTGGCAAACCAACATCGTAGTCCGTGTTGTACGAGTAAGAACTCTCATCTTTCACACTGCTGCCCACAGCTAGCACATTAGGACTGTACAGACGCGAAGCCATTGTGGATGCTTGGCATGTGTCGATCATAAAGAGTAGCTCATGGTAACGCCGCTTCTCCCACATTTGCTCAATGGCATCAGCTAAGTCATACGCATTCATCTCTTCTGAATCTTGAAACTTGAGAAACTCGTCGCCACCATGGCCTGTCATGTATAAAAATACGTTCGAGTGTTCATCTGAGTCGAGGCGTTTCGAACGCGGTGTATGTGCAGGGACGCGCCCTGTAAGTAGGCGTAATAGGTTCGTCACCGTCACTTCATAACCCCGGTAATCCACTTCAACATCGTCACCGTATAAGTCTAAGTGGCGATCAGACGAGGCCCAGACTGAGCCAGGATACCGATTACGTGGATTGCAAGCGATGTCATCAGACAGCATCAGAATAATGTGGCTATCAGGCATGCCAAGTCGTTTCACCGTTCGATACATGCCGAGTGTATTGGCTAAATGCTGTGTGTGTAGGCGTAAGATTCACATTTCAAATACACGTACCCTGTAGTTAAACCAGAACTTGGACGTGCCCACGAGAACAGCCCAGTTGTTCGTATGTGTCGTGGCTCTTGCATTTCCTGACGCATTCACGCTAGTAATATTCGGCACACTTGTGCTTTTGGACTGAAAAAAACGCGTCACTGCATCAAGCTGGTCGCCAGGCACGAACCACTCTGGCTTGGCAACAGGAAGTACACCCATGAGCACGGCCACAAGCGCTGTGGCCACGGCAATGGCGAGCGTTGCGCGCTGATACATACTGGCACTGGCCATCTTTCGCAATTTTGAGTGAATATGCGCGTCACTTGCTCGAGCTTTAGCAGCAATGGAACAAGCGCGTGCCAAGACAAGCGACGCGCGTTGTTCTGGTGACGCGCGTTGTTGTGTTGTGACACTTCAAGAGATACGCAAATGTCCACATGCATTAAAAAGGTGGGTTCTCCATTTGAGAAATATTTTTTTCTTGTTTGGCATAGGAAATTTCTGCGTGGCTCTGCCAAGAACGTTACATTGCTATGAAGTTACTTTTGGAAGCTGCTGAGCCCAATATGCGCGCCCAAAGGTCTGCGCAACGATAAATGGGAAAACAATGGTGGCGTCACAAAACACTTTGACGGTATCGCCGCCATTCTCCTTACTCTTAAGCTTGCCCCAGCTAACGGCTTCGTCAGGCCGAGCGCCGCTATCAGAGCCATCGAATTCCTGACCTGTGTTAATATAGACGCCATAGTCAGCACCATTCCGAAAGAGCATGGCATTTGCAATCTGGTGCTTGCAAACGCCGCCACCGAGGATAATGATACCGGCCTTCTTCGCCTTCACACTCATGTCATTGAGCCGGCGGATGTCACGCACAAGATCGATTGTGAGGCCTGGATTTTTGTATGAATGAAAGTAGATCATATCACCAAGTGAGCCATCGGTAAGTGCAGGACAGAATACAGGAATTTGATTCTTTGCTGCCCAGTAATATACACTGCGTTCATCATTGATCTCGTGACCCAAACGCTCAATGACGCGACTTGGCGTCCAAGCGAAGCGTTCTCCATTGGATTCGGGAGGTGCTGAGTCCTGCTCAGCACGCATTCTATCGAGAATCGGCATGACCCAGTCCTCAAACTTGCAATAGTTGTCATTGGGTACAATCAAATTGCCAATTCGGTTGAGGCCGCGTTTTCGGAGTGTCGCACCGTCCAAATGGAAACTGCCCAGATAAGTTGGTCCAAGGCACTTGATAATGTCCTCTTCGACACCGCCCGCGGTAGTCACGATGCCTGACACGAACTTGTTTTTGACAAGGAAATGGATTACTTCACGAAGTCCCGACGAAATAAGGTTGGAAGTATAACCGAGAAGAATCGTGCAGCGAACATTCGTTGGGTGCGCAGGATCGTCCTTGGGGAGTTGAGAATGTTCATCTTCAGCTGGGTTGTACGAGGGGTCTTCGCTCAAACGCCATGTACGCTACTTGTGAGTAAGTGACAGTACGTACCATTCGCTCAATAATGCGAACAGCTTCGGCAACGGATGTGCCTTGAAAGCCAACCGTTGCCAAGCTGCCCATCAGTGCATTTAGATCGTTGGGATCTTGCTTTTCAAACTGCGGGCCAATGGCCTCTACTGCTTCTGACGGCAGGGGCTCGGAGCGCATAAGCACTGCAGACTGTGCGCTGCTAGGCACTGCTCCTTCCTTTTCGTTCATGATACCACGCTCTCCGAGAGTGAAGGAAAAGGCGCTAGGCACTTGAGATAAAAAAGTATGCAAATTTTTACATAGATATAGACTACATATAGCGGTGCTTCCCTAGTACTAACTGGGCAAAGTGGAGCAGCATGACAGCACTATACGTCAAGGCCTAAAGGCGATCGCGAGCGACATGACAAAGGGCCAGTTCGGATCAGCAACAGTTAAGACGTCATCATGGACCACACCCAAATCAGTCAAGGTGCGATCCAAGTTGGGTCTTGTCGCCCTTTCGAGTGCATGGGGCACAGAGTAATACAAAGGGCCATGAGGACCTGAGATTGTCGGCCGTTTACATTGTCTAGGTCAGTAAATAGCAAAGACGCACATGTCAGGTAAAGTGCTAAGTAGATCAACCAGGGTAGTTAGGGTGTCCTGGGGTGTGAGTGTGAGCGATCTGATATCACCACCGCATACGGGGCAATCAGCGCGCCGTTCGTAGTCGAAAGTGAACGTATACACGCCTTCGTTGCCCGTGTACATCATGTAGTTGTTCAAATAAGGCGCAGTGGACGTGGCTATTTTGAAAGCCTCTTGCGTGCAAGCCGCAGCAATGATGGCATTGGTACTGGCAACGGCAGGAATGATGTTTTTGATCACTCCCTGTGTAAGTGACCAATTGACGCCTGTGATATGGAAACTCTCAGCTCGCCCAAGAGCTGTATCAAGAACCCATTGAACATGCTCAGGGTTGTCATTATCGAGTTTCTTGCCTGGATTTGCACGTGGCCACTCGAGCACACTTGCCCACTCAATGCAATGCTCCGGCAAACGTGGCGTATTAGCGATCGTGCAAATGGGGAACGTCGTCCGCTTAGGAAGCATGTCAAGACTGCACTCATAGCAGCTTGTGATGGTCGGCAAAATGACACGCGCTTGGCCCTTGAGACCTTCGGAGCCACCGTCAATCAGCGGTTTTAACGAGGAAGGGTTTTTTTCGTCCACCATATGGACGAGAGTAGCGTTGATCCACCTACGAGCCTCGACCGAGTCGAGACCGCAAATAACCATGTGAAACTGCATATAGAATGTGACATCCATATCCTGGATGCGGCAGACATGAGGAGTGATTTTGACTCCAGGCACTCGTGATTCAACAAAAGCAGCAGCTGTGGTTGCTTTTGGCTGTCCGATATCCTTTTCGCGGAAGAGGAATTGTCGGTTGAGATTCGACACATCAATGGTATCCATGTCGATGACGTGAACATGTTGGAAGCCTGAAAGCGCGAGATTTGAAAGGATTTCGCAGCCAAGACCACCAGCACCAATGACAAGGATGCGGCATTCTTCACGGAGAAAAGATCTTGCCCTGTTGCGTGGCATATGCCGTTAGCAACGACCGAATGAATGGACGACGGAGGAGACGTACTTTAGAGGATCCCATGGGTCGCTATATTTGAGTGGCGTTCGTTCCAAAAGCGAATCGACGGAGCGATGTACATACGCACTCATCCAAGATATAGGTATGTTGTCCTGAAGATGCTCAACACAATCGACTTGATCAACCCGACGGCACACTCTCTAAAGAGGACGAACTGGACGATGAATGGAAGCACGTCAAGACAAGTGGAGGCGGAAGAAGAGAAGCCAAGATGAGAACAAGAACAAGAACATTAGATTTGCAAGTACACTGGACAATCGTATTCGAGAAAGAGGGTGTACGTGAACAAGTCGGTACGAATAGATACTATCAGAGCTCACATATCGGGAGAAAGGGAGAGGCGTGGGGGCAGAAGAGACAAGTAGTACATATAGCCGAGGGTTGCTTGGAGTAACAAGGACATGTGTTGGTCGAAGATGACATGGTTCTAGTCATCAGCGAGTCTCGTTGAAGGGAATGGGCGGCACGGGCGGAGGAGGCGATGCGTGCGCAGCATGGAAACGAGAAGACTTGTGTGAAGAAGAAGACTTTGGAGAACGAGTGAGTCGCTTCCAGAATGAGCGATGCGTGTCTTCCTCTTCACCCATGGACGTGTCCGCATTCTGATCTGACTGCTTGACCTTACGAGAGGGCGTGCCATCCGAATCTTCCGTGCGATGAGTCATCTTGCGGAACAGGCCACGCAGGGACTGCGACTGCGACGTACGTCGACGCACGCCGTCCTGCTCTTCGTCAAGCGACTTGTCGCTGCTAGGCATGACCACAGAGTCGTCCTGACCAGACGAATCAGCATGGGCGGCGGGCATGGGCACAGGCGCCGGCGCAGGCATAGGCACAGGTGCAGGTGCAAATACAGGGGCAGGTGCAAGCACATGTGGGGCGGCGGGCGCAGACCCTGGGTCAGCGACGGGCTGAACGGCAGGCGCACGCGGGAATCCTGCGAGTACTTTTGGCCCAGAGGTGGGTGAAAAGTACAACGGCTCTTGTGTATAGACCATCGGTGCTGTAGGGGGTAATGGCACGTGGGATGGCGAGTTGGGTTGTGTTAGCATGACAGGGCGATTGGGGGGAGCGGCGGCACGTAACGCCTCTGCCGCACGGGTTGGCGATGTAGTACGAGGCGGTGGCGTGGCGCGTACTGTTGGCGACGCAGTCCGGGCCAAAGGAGAAGCAACGACATGCTCGGGAGAAGCGGCTCTTGTTGACGGCGAGGCAGTACGTGAGGGCGACTTGGCATGGGTTGGCGACCTAGCGCGAGTGGGTGTGGCAGATCGGGAGGGCGTCGAACCAGTCACAGCAGGTTTGGGCGTCACGGGCCTAGGCTCACTTCGAGAGCGAGTGCGGCGTCCTGACGCGGGCGCCTCGGCGGGGAGGGAGGCGCCAGGCATGTGTGGTGAACGGGATGAATGTGCTTTGGACCGAGGTGGCGACGTCGCTGTAGAAGGCGTCTTTGGGCGTGTGGACGTGGCACGGCGCGCAGGTGTGGTGGGTGTCGTGGGATCAGCAGCTGAGCCCGTGGTGACTCCGGCAGCATGAGCGACGGATCGCTTCTTGGGCGAGCGAGTGGATGTCGAGCGATGGGAGCTCCGGCTCGCTGGAGCTCGAGACGAAGTCAGTTCTTTTTCTGGCGATGCATGACTAGGCCTGCTTCCTGTGCGTGTGCGTCGGACCCCATCAGTTGATTTGCGGACGCGAACGGAGCGCTCACTGCGTGCATCGCTTGAAGCAGCGAGACTGCGTGTGTCGCTCCGGTCAGCAGCGCGAGACGTGCCGCGCGACGACTTTGGTCGACTTGGACGCGACACAGACGCGGGCGCGGGTGCCGAGGGCGGGACAGCAACGCCAGAAGCAACTGCTGGCGGTGCCAACGGGCCGCTAGTCTTGGCTCGTGGCGATGTAGGCGCACTGCTGCTCGTTGTGCGCGACGCGAGTGGCTCGTCGTCGTCGATGCCTAGGATGCGGCGCTGCTGCTGCACAAACATGAAGACCGAGCGGGCCTTCGCGGATGGCGACAGCCGTGCGAGTGCCGTATGCTCGCGAAGATTCGCCTGCGAAAGGGTTATGCCATGAGCAATGTTCTGCACTTTGATAGCCGTCAATGACAAGAAAGCAGGCATCTTGGAGATGTCGCCTGCATGCTTGACACGGATCTGTTGTTCCGCTTCGATAGCTTCGTGGAAGTCGGCATCACTGGCCCGTTCCCACACATCAGGCCTGTTGACCGTCACATCGGCCATATCTTCGTCACGCATCATGCACTCGGCACAAAAGCCGCTGCCTGGCTGCCTAGGATCCACACCTGAGGGCAGAACGAGCGCGCGGTTCTGCAGCTCAAATGGAGCGACCATACTGTGCTGTGGGAGAAGACCTGGGTATTGGCTCGGTGAACTTGGCCGCTTCGGCCCTGGAGGGTGCACAGGTCCAGCCGGTGGAACTTGGCCCTCTGATGGCGAGTGATAGTGCCGAGTCGCTGGTAATGGTGCAGGAGCGGGGGCAGGGGCTGGTGACTGTGTTTGTGACAAAGGCGGCGTACTTGACTCGGCGCCACCAGGGACCAAAATCAATGGATGCTGTGCCGTGACGCCTGGACGCATCGGTGAGCCATTCGTGATACGAGACGAGCCTGGCATCCTTGACGGGGACGCGGGGACTCCTGCCTGGTCGCTGGACATTGGCAAAGACGCATTTCGCTTGCTGCTGCTGGGCGACAAGGACGTCTTGCGAGTGATTGTCGGCTTGGAACGCAGTGGCGACTCGGGCATCTTGAGAGGCGGCGTCTCAATTACCACGTCTGGCGACTCACGTGCCTTCATGTTGGATGATGGCGTGCCGAGCATGGCATGAGGAGATCCGACTGGCTTCGTGGGGGGGTCAATGACATGCACAGAACGTGGTTCCGTCCATGTGCGCTTGGACGTGCTAGGTGTAGACGTCCAGGCTGGGGTTGAAGCAGGACTCGCCATGGGGCCAAGACTCGTGCTTGGTGCACGGCTTGGACTTGGTCCAAAGCTATATGTGGACGCACCTCCATGGCCATAGACAACTTTGAGGGAGGGAGAAGCACCTTGCACAGAACTGTAATCTTGTGTTCGTACTGGAGCAGCCGTGGGCGACTCAGGGAGCCATGATGTGAAGGGAGGTGGAGATGTCGGCGACATGGCAAGAGTGTGGTGTGCATTGGTGGGCGTGCCCAACATGCCAAGCAATGGAGAGCCAGCGATTTGCGTGATAGGTGGACTCAGCTGGCCATGTGAAAGCGAGGTCCACGGCATCGGCGTAGGCGATGTCGGGATAGGTATAGAGAGCTCCGGAGATTTGCCCTTCGCGGCAGGCCGCGATATGGGAATGGGGTCACTGGTCGCAAAGCCGCTAGGTGACTTGGCCTGATGAGACTGTGATGGAGGCAGAGGCTGCGGTGGAGAAGGTTGTGGCATCTGAGAAGACGATCGCTCTGGTGACGAAGACTGCCACGGAGGGGATGCCGGTTGAGATGCTGGTTGTGGCTGGTGTTGGTGTTGGTGCTGCGACCGCGACTGCGATTGAAGTTGCGACGGCCCAGCTCGTTCGTAAGGCTGGTAGTCCGCATGCAACTGTGTCTGCGGCATAGAGGGCGATTGACCAGGCATGGAAAACTCCGGCAATCTCGGTTCGAGGTCGCCGCCGCTATCGATCCTTGGCGATGGCTCTGGAGTGACATCATCCTGCATCGAGTCATCCAGCATGGCCCCCACCCAGGCCGGAGACACAGCTTCACTGTCATTCGGCGCTGGAGCTTTGAGCTCATTGTCTGACGACACGTCGACCCCTTCATTCAACGGCAGTTGCCCCGGCATGTTCATGTACATGTGGTCGTCCCAAAGGTCATCATCTTCCTGCATACTTTGTTGCGCAGGAGGCTCATTTGTGTGCGTGACACTTCGTGACGCCGGGTTTTCCTGTGCAGGGCTTTGAATTGCGGTGACCGCCGACATCTGCCCCTCTGACATGGGCGTCTGAGTCATCATCGCCACACTGAAGCGCTTCTCTTGCACGGGTGTCTGCACCCGCATCTCCTGCGTCGGCGGCGGATCTGGCATGGACGTTGCTGAAGCACCCGGGCCAGAGCCACTAGTTGCATTCGTAGGCACTTCCGTGCCCGTCATAGTGCCTGCACTGTTTCGCGTGTACGACGACGATGATTCAGTGTCAGGAGTGTGACCGTGATCGCGAAGTGAGCGCAATTGTCGAAATGGATTCGATGTAGGTCGCTCTTGCTTCTTCGGCGATGGAGACACCTGCTCAGGGGACGGCTCACGTATGGATGGCACGCGCTCCGTTGGCCGCAGCACAGACCGAGGTCCTTCCTTCTCAGCCGGCCGCTCGGGCTCCTGTCGCTCCTTTGCTGTTGACGCAGCGCTTGGCGGTTCGACTCGTGTACGTTCAGCGGTGCGTCTAGCACCGTGGCTCTTCGACAATTGCATTCGTTCAAATGCCTCTGCTGGTGGTTCCATGGCCTGCGTACGCGGAGCCTCGTGGCTAGCTGAGCCTTCTTGATCGTGTGATTCACGAGACGGCTCATGAGCGAATTCGCCCGTACGCTCGAATGCATACGTATCGTCTTGCGTGAGCTCCGACTCGCTCTCGTCGTCTGGTTCGTTGTCCAAGTCCTGGTCTGAGCCTTCGTCAAGACCTTGTTCGACTTGATCCTCCATCTCATCGTCCGAGTCCTCTTCAAGCTCTCCCTCTTCGATCTCATCGTCTTGTGCCTCTCGATCGAGCTCGTCTTCAGGCAAATCTTCGTCCACTTCTCGATCCACGTCTTTGTCCGCATCATCAACTGTATCTTCGTGCGAACCCTTAGCATCCGATTCGTTGCGCTCATGGTCTTCATATGCGTACACACGCGATGACGGCTCTCGAGGTGCGGGGACCTCCGGCCTATCGGAAGGCCGTGACGCCTGTCCAGGCGTGGACTGACGCTCCACCCTCGAGCTCGGCACACCATACGATGGCTCGTGAACAAACGTGCGCCGAGCTTTGTCAGCTGAAGAGTCTGCAAGCGAAGAAGTCGATGTCGAGGGTATTTGAGTGCTCTGGGCCTTGGGGGTGACACGCCCATGGTATGATACGGACGATGTAGGCATGTCGGGTGAGCGCTTGGTTATGCTTTGTGCCGGGGAGGCGGGTTCAGCGTTAAGAGCACGTCGTGGTGATGCCATATGTGTGGTAGGATGATTTGATGTCGACCTAGTGGGCGTCTTGGATCCATGTTCTCGTCTGTCGTGGGCATAGTGAGATGCCGGCCTTGTCGATGTTGGCGGCGGCATCTCTGTTCGCGCTGCTGTCGCGGTTCGGGACGAGCTCGACGATAGACGATGCCTCGTCTGTGGCGATGACATATCAGGTCCGTCGTCCTTTGACCTTGGCGGTGTGCCAGACACATCCGCAGTCCTTGGGAATGACGTACGTCTCGGTGGTGGAGTTGCAGAGCCTTGATACTTCCTTCGCGCGTCTACAGGCTCAGACACCTGGTCCTGTGACATTGTCGACGTGTCTGCGGCTGGCCCCTGTGCCTGTGTTGGCGAATGAGATTGTGGTGTCCTAGATGGAGTCGCAGAAAACTGATTCTTCATCGTCCGCGGTGACGTCTCTGATGCATGACGTACGGTCGGTCTCGGAGGTGTGGCCGACGCTGGATTTGTCATAGACGCGTGTGTCGGCCTAGGTGGGGTCGCTAGCACATCGTTTGTCGAGATATGAGACGGCATCTTTGGCGCATGTTGGGGGATTGTGCGATCTGACATTGTTCGCGCGATGGGATGCCCAGGCCCGGCATCTGTGGCGTGGTGAGACGGCACTTGTGGTGCAGTTACCGTTGTCGGTGACGATCTTCGCGGTGGAGTTTGCAAACCATGGCTCGCAAGCACAGGCGTGTATCCCTGAGGCTGCTGCGTCTGTGACAAAGGGGGCGTCGGTATCGACGAACGCTCAGGCTGTGAAGATGGGGAATCAACTAACCACACGGAATCTTTGGATGGCAGAGTTGGCGCCTCTGACTCTGTTGTAGGCGACGTCACTGATGCCTGGTCATCCAAGTCGTCCATGTTCGCGCCTTTGTCTAAGCCACTCACTCGGTCTTGCGACAAACTGGTTTCATAAGCATGCGCAGCGGGCCCTGTTGAACGTCCGTACATTTCGTCCACAACTCTGTTCCAACCAGGTGGCGACGTCGGTGGGTGGTGTGAAGGTGTCTCGCGAGCAGATGCGTTGATGCTGCTGGCAAGCTTCACTCTCTCCATCAGAGACAAGTATGAACCTGATCGAGGCACCTGCTCATAGACGATGGGCGATGGCGGCGATGCCACAGCAGGCGCCGCTCCTCTCGAAGAGGCCATGGGAAACGAGGCCGCCGTTGACGGTGAAGAGACATGCGAAGCCACAGCAGGCGAGGTCATGGCGGCTGAAGTGCCGGGCAACGTCGAGTCTGAGAACTTGCGCGGCACACCCGCAGGTGTGGCTGCCATAGAAACAGAGGAGTTGCGCGGGGCAGGGTCAGATGGCATCGACGACAGTGTCGAGGGCCCAGGGGACATGGTCGTAGCCGCGTAAACCGATGAGGGACCATGTCCGAATCCAGGCGCAGATGGCGCAGGAGACGTTGTTGCATTAGAGGCTGGATTCATACGCGCATGTGAGGCTGGCGGCTCCGCGGATGCGACAGCGGCAGGCTGACTGCGTCCTCGGCGCGACGATGCTGAGGTTGTGGAAGAGGAGTCACTTGGACCCTGTGAGGTATTTGCAGGCGCTGATGTGGGTGCACCTTGTGATGAAGATGTAGCAGTGGATTTCGGCGTGGCGTGGTGGAATGGGGAAGTGGGTGGCATAGGCGGGGGCGATGATGAAGCAGCTAGAGCTGATGAGGACGTCTTATAGGAAGCAACCTGCTGAGACGACTTGGCTCCAGGCGTCGATGGTGGCATATGTGCTGATGGCGGGCTGAACGCGTGGGGTGAACGCCAATCTCGTGGTGTTGCATCCGAGAGTCCTGACGAGCGATTGATCATGGGAGAATTCTCCGACCATCGACTTGAGTCCCGGGACACGGGAAAAGATGAAGCAGGTGATGCGGGTGAGCGGATTATAGTACTGCGTGTTGCACTGGACGAAGGTGATAGGGGAACGGACTCGATCGAGTTGCGCGAGACCAGTCGGATGGACGACTTGTTGGGCTCCTTCGGTGCAGGGAGAGTCTTCAAAGGTGCCTCAAACGCAGACTCGATCGACTCATCATCCTGGGACGCTGGCGTGGATGGCTCATCAGGCTCACGACGATTCGCTGTTGAAGAAGGCGCACGCGACGGACGCTTCATCTCGCCAAACAAGTCCAACGATCCCGGCTCAAACGCATCCAACGAGTCAAATGTCGTGGACCAATCATCCATCGTAGGTGTAGGGGGCTCTGAATCACGTTCAGGCGGTACGTACACATTGGGTTTGGGCCGTGGTGGCGGAATCGACGGAATCTTGTCGATATCAGGCTTAGATGACGTCTTCCGCACGATCGTCACCGTCGACACCGTGCGGCGCAGCGCCGGAGGCTCGTGGTCCATAAAGTCGTAACTGTCAGGTGTGTGGTTCAAGCTGGAGTGGGAATGAGAGCGCGAGTGCGAGTGCGAGTGTGCGTAAGAAGGTGTATTTGACGGGCGCATCCGCCGAACCGACGAGTGACTCGCGCGCGATGGCCGTTCATACGGCGGCGGCAGCTCATCGTCCACAAACTCAGGCGTACGACGTGTAGGCGTTGTTGAGCGCGCCACTCGCTCCTTCGCCATAGCAACATGCAAGGCAGCATCACGAGGAAGCGGCGGCATGCCGGCGCGTGATTGTGAGCGAGGAGAAGACTGTGGCGGTGGTGAGACTGGCGGAAGTCGCCGAATATTATCGAACATGGGTGGGGTAGGATTCGGCAACCGGTGGATCTCAGATACGCTCGGCGGCGATCGTCGAGGAACCAGGCGCGCGCTATCATCATCCAACATACTTGACGTAACGGACTCATCTTCATCGAGATCTTCATCTAAACTACCGGGGTCATTTTCTTCCGAGTCAAGATGCATCGACGATGTCGGCGGGCTTTCTTGATACATCCGGCTCTGTGCCTCACGCACATTTTGTAGTGCGTTTGGCGGCAACGGTGGATCCACATTCATAGGAGGAGAGAGCCACATGGTGCGCTCGAGGCGCTCCGCACGTTCCAGGCGTTCGGGACGTTCAAGACGCTCCGAACGATCCGAACGCTCCAGACGCTCTAAACGTTCTAGACGCTCAAGACGTTCCAAACGCTCTAAACGCTCGAGACGCTCAACACGCTCGGGGCGCTCCGGACGCTCTATATAATCCCAATCACGCGTATTGGTGGAGGAAGTTCCGTGGTACCGGATCCTTGATGAGCCGGCACTCCGTGAAGGGGCATCCATACGTCGGACACGATACTAGCAGCAGCGCACGCAAGTTTATGTGTGCACGTATGCGATGGCGATCCGCTGACGAAAATTGGCCCAGTCCTGTTGTGTGTACACACTTACCTCGACGCCTACTTACACGCACGTGATCACACGCGTCGCGTTGTGCGCGCGTGGCGCTTGCTAGCCCACCAGGCGCTAGCGCATGCTGCCCCCTCTCCCAACGAAGCTGCCTATTAGTCATGTTTATATGAAATGTTTGCTGTTCGTTCATGTACCAAGAGCATCTTTCGATTCAAGTAGGGCAGCTGTATGGGGCGGTTAGCTGCCAAGCAACACAGACAAGAGTTGTTAACTGCATTCTGTCGTACATAATAACAATATGACTTCGATAGACCACGCTGCCAAAGCAACAGCGCAGATAGACACGTCATACAACTTTAGGATCCACCAAACTGTCCTGGTGTTGTATGAGCTAGCACGCAATGAAGGGTCTGCATCCATGCGAGTCAATGCTCATGCTATCAGCCCTTGACGCTTCACACTAAGGCTGATCCAACTCTTGGCTCAGAGACTCAATGATGCTGCTATTCACATACCCAAGCCGCTACGGGACATCTTTACAGTGGCGAGCACAGGCTCCGTGCGCCCACCATTCTGCCCAATACCCTGTCCTGACAGCCAGCCCATAGAGCGCAAGAGCCGGTGGCCGATATTATCCTCACTAATTTGTTTCGCTCCTTTTCCGACATGTGTGCCCTCTTTGTGCTTTTGGCCCATCATCATCATTCTTACGCCTCCACCAGAACTAAGGCCAGGGTGTGCATCTAATTCTCGTTCACCAATACGGAATGGTGTACGAGAAAGCCGTGCAATGCGTGAATAATCCATGTTCGTTCCTGAGCGCGATGTTTTCAATAGTATTGGGAAGCGTTTGTCTCCTTTTCCTTGGCTCTTGGATTTCAGCGAATATGCACCTGCCATATTGTGCACCACAGCGCGTTCGCGCTTGCCCATGGGCGGAAGCGTCAGCGTTGTATGTCCATCATCAGCCATGAACCTGTCGATATAACCACGAATCTGAGCAAATGTCGTTGGCTTCTCAAACATGACATGTCCTTCATCATGTTCATGGACTGAGTTTTTGAGCTGACTGCGTCGCGCACGATTCTCCTCCCGACGCTGAGCCTTACTCTTTTTCCTGGTATCAACATGCCCATGTGTATTGGGATATGGATCGTAAGTTGCAGCCTGGCGTGCTTCGGCGCGTTTCTTTTTTTTGGACGCTTTGCTTGCACGATCTTTCTCCCACTGCTGTTGAAGCTCGTCGGCCCATAAACTATCCTCAAATACGGGCTTCTTTTTCGATTCTGCGTTAGTACATCAAAGCGAACGTACTTTTCTTAGGCACTTGACCAATAGTGGATGAGAAACCCACGTCCTCGTCAGGGAACGAGCCTCGAAGAACTTGAAGAAAGTTTTCATCCTCATCGGACTGTTTACTATTCCGAGGAATATCCTTGCCCAATCCACTAAGCAACAAAGCATGCAATTCTTCTTCAAAGATCTCTTCAGAGGTATCATCTTCCTCGAATTTCTCAGCTTCTTCTACGCCATCCACATTTTCTTCCAGTTCGTTATCAGCCATACTGTCGTCTAATCCGTGCTCCAGATCTTGCTCCATCTCATCCTCAAGATTTTCAACATCTTCATCGTCGTCATCTTCATTTTCATCATCACTATCACTTTGCCATGCATCTCTTTCTCGTTCATGTGCATCAATAGCAATGTCCTCTAATGTCGTGTGATCGCCAAATGGATCTGAAATGCCCGCCATCGTGGGTAGGGGAACAAGCTCTGGTCCTGAAAGCATAGCATTTTCCATCCAATCTGCAAGGATTTCATCTTGCTCAGATATGGGCTTGCGGTCAGAGCTACTCTCAAGAATCTGGTCTGCGAGCTTAAATGACAGAAATTCTTCGTCATCATTGCTTGTTTGCTTATCCGTGTGAATGGGCTCTTGTTTCGATAGGTTTTCTTCCTTTTCATCACGTATGTTGTCGCGTGGTGCTTGAGGATTTTGTATTCGCCTTTCATTTTGGGATGTCAGAGACTGGGCCTTCGATTGTGATTGAGATCTATCAGACTTTGAAGACCCTGTTTGCGTCTCCATATTTTCGTTTGAGATTAGAGAATCAAAGCTGTTAGGTTCGAATAATGAAGTCTTGTCGTAGATTCCTGACGCTTTGACGAAAAGGATAGGACGGAGGAGAGGGTTGGCATGTTTCATCATTGCATGCACGTTGTACTCTCTCTTCTGAACGATTTGTTGTAAGTCATTTACAACTAGCCCTTCCAGTTTACGTCGGTGCGGAATGCTCCCTTTATTTCTCTTATGCGGCTCGATAACAATATCGTCGTCTTCCTCTTCGTCTTCTTCCTCATCGTTATTGTCATCATCGTGTTCTGGAACGCTCTTCACCTTCTTGTTCATTCTTTCGCTCTTTATACGCCCAGAATTCGTATTCAGCTTTCCATCATCTTGTTCATATGAAGCGAAGAGTGATGCATTTGCTTCTTCCGGTAAGGGAGGCTTGCTCTGTGGCGCACTATAATTAAAGGGAACATGGTTATGTGACGTCACAGCACGGTTTTCCCCACGCTTGCCACCCCTTGAAGCGATGCTTCTTCCAGAGCCGCGGTGTTTTGAGCTCGGAAGCTGTTTCGGCTTATCCATTTCTTGGTCCATCTCGAAGAAGGCGGCTGTATCTTTGCCACCAAATATACTCGCCAAGTCAAAGGGTAAACTTGCGCCTCTGCGACGCGAGGTTTTCGAGTCTAGATGTCTATTCCCGAGACCACCACGGCCGCGACTACCACCGCGACCGCGACCGCGACCGCGACCATGACCACGGCCACGGCCACGCTGGTGAGGATTCGAGCTTTTGCCCATTAAGTACTTGCAGTTTCAAGGGGACGATTTGTGGCAAGACACGCATCAAATTTTGACTTAAGCTTACTCCACATTTTAGCAGTGCCTTCCTGTCCCATGACTGACTCAGAGCAAGATTTGGATGCATTGAGGAAGCTAGCGGCGCTAGATGACGACTTGAACTCGGAGGATCTAGACGATTTAGAAGAGGAAGCAGAGAATGAGCTTATGGAAGAAATGAAGCACGATGAATTAAATGAAATTAGCGACTCAGGCGCTCTAGAGCGGTCGGAAGACAGTACAGATGAATCGGCGTCGTCTGACTACGTGTTTGGTCCGCTTGAGCCTGAAAACGTGGCGCTCATTCTATCGGATCTTCGTGCGCATGGCATTAGTGAATGCGTGCGGCGGCACGTTTTACCAAATCCAAAATGCATCATTGACATACTACTGTCTTTGGGCGTAATGCTTCCTCGCTCTATGTTGCAAGAGGCGGAGGATGAACCATCTTTGCTATTACCTATCTTGAAGATGGTATTTATTCGCATTCTTCGTCAGCGGCAAAAACTCGTCGAGTACAATACAATTGAAGATGCTGTCGACCTCATTAAACGATGCGGACGGATTGTGGTGTTATGCGGTGCAGGAATTTCAGTGTCCTGCGGCATACCAGATTTCCGATCCAAGGATGGCATCTATGCAATTCTTGCACGGGAGAACAGATACGAGCTGGATGATCCTTCCGATATGTTTGACAAAGAAACATTTTTGCGTGATCCCAACATGTTTTATTCGTTTGCTCATTCTATCTATCCAGCAAACTTTGAGCCATCTCCGTCGCATCGTTTTGTGCGGGAAATCGAGAAACGCAACAAGTTGTTACGTATGTACTCGCAAAATATTGATACACTGGAGCAAAAAGCTGGTATTGAGCGGGTTATTCAGTGCCACGGATCCTTCGCTTCAGCCACGTGTACCGATCCTCGATGTGGCTATCGAATGGACGGAAAAGAGATTCGCGATGACATCTTGGCAAAACGAGTTCCAGTCTGTCCCAAGTGTGAGGAGCGCCGTGAAATGAGATTAAGCACTACAAAGCGACAAAAGTTGGCGGTTTGTGACGACGAGAGTGAAGACGACAGTTTTAGCGCGTCGTTTGGTATCATGAAACCGGACATTACATTCTTCGGAGAAAAGCTTCCAGACGCCTTCGAAGATTGTGTTTTGGCAGATCGTGGGAAAGTGGATTTGATCTTGGTTATGGGCACATCATTGAAAGTGGCGCCCGTCGCTGATCTCTTGACGCATTTTTCACCCAATGTTCCGACCATTCTGATCAACCGAACTCCTGTATCCCACATAGCTATGGACATCGTGCTACTCGGAGACTCGGATCCAATTGTGTCTTATCTATGCAAACGACTGGGATGGCCTTGTGATGAATCTGTTGTACCAGAGATACCTACTCGCGTGGGCGATACCCATGTGTGGTTGTTCCCTGGTGCTGAGGGTGGTTCGTATGTGGAAAACTTGACGCAGGAGCGAACTGCGCCTGACTTGAATTAGTCCACAAGTTGGAACGAGATTGTACAGAACACAAGTTCCTCATTGGTCTTGGAACGGAGAGTATAGCGAATAGGCATTTGTTGGAAGAATGGATGAACATTGATGTGAACGGGTCCGATGTTGAGGTCAAATGTATTGAAGTCAAAAAGGTTGGTAAAGAACGACGCTCCATACACAATATCTGGATGATACACAAAGGACTTGCGGTGTGCTTCATCACTGAAGTATTTACGGCGCTTTGGCACAGAAACACTTTCCGTCTTGAAGATGAATGCATTGTCCTCTACCATGTCAGAGCTTGGGTCAGAAAAGCGCCAGGGTCCCAGTTTCTCATTGAGCGACGAATTCTGATGCAGTGAGCTCGCGGGACTTGGCGTCATATACCTGCGCTCCAGCATCTGCGCAGTTCCTGGCCTCATCGGAATTGGCGACTGCTGGACGGGCGACTGGGTCATGCCAGGGGAGCCAAATGTGTCGGTGCTTGAAAGTGATAGGTTCGACGACAAGAAGACAGGCAAATCAGGTGTATTTGGTCGATCCAAGTGTAAACGGGTCAAAACCACATTGGGCTTTTTGCTGGATCCAAGCGCGGTCATCGTGTGTGTGTCAATGCCTTGCTGGAGTCGACGCGGCATTGGGTTTGCCATGATTGGAATAGGTCGTTGCAGTGACGGAGCTGGAGCCAGCGACGGAACTGGGGCTACCACTGGAGTTGGCACATCCATGGCTGCCGCGGGGGCAATTGGTATCGTCGTATTCGATCGTTGTACACGGATGTCGGCTGAACCCGGTCGAGATGGCGGATGCTGACGAATGTATGCCTGAACCGCAGGGTCGTCGCTCAGGCCAAGAAAGCGCCAGTACGAATTTGTGACCCTTTCATCCTTGTGCGACCCAAGAATCGACGGAAACCAACGGCTTGATGACTTTTTCTCTGCATCATGCGAATGTGAATAGTCAATACGTTCAACAGGAACTATATCTCCATCGTTACCATGCTCGGCCGCATAGCTCGGGATGTCACCATGGTCGTTGGACACAACGACGGCATCGCCGAGCCTATCGGGCGATGGCCATGCACAAAATGTGTTCATACACGCTGCATAGGGTGACATAATATAAGGCCGACCCGAGGGCGGATGTTCCTCGTAGAAAGTGCACGGATCGATCATCCTAGCCACACGCATACCTGCATTAAATGGTGCGCGAGGAAATGGTACGAACATGTCAAAGTCTGACCCAAACAAGATATCATCTCCGGTCCAATACTTCTTAAAACGGCCTTCAATTTGGATGCAAAATCGACGTGTGCGATCCTGAAAGTATTCACGGCCAGGTTCCCCCACTCTAGCCCCTGGTGCATCAAGGACACGGACCAATACACGGCCGCAGAAATGCTCCGTATCGATTTCGTGTGGATGCTTAGTATCGTTGAGCCTGCATGGCTCCATGTTGAACCGATCAGGCCCAACCTTCACTTCAAGCCGGGGCATGGTTCGAGGTGGCGGACGAGCTGCGAAATTTCCTCAACTGGGACTGTAATTGTTGTTGCATGTCGGCTGCCGCGTTGTCATCGGTAGTGCGTCATGCAAGATCACGTGGACAGTACATAGCCCGGATACGCGTCGAGAATTGAGAAAAATATATGCGGCAGGCAGGCAGTAAGACCGCCATTCCAAGGGCGTTCTAAGTGGCGCAAGTCATTGAGAAACACGTGGAGGGGGCTCAATCATGATGCGCGTGTCGGACCCGCACAAAGCGTCGGGTCACTGGCATGAATAAGTTCACGCCTGTTGATTGGTCGCGTTAGCTAGCTCAATGTCGTGGACGAATATGAGATCGTGCTAGAACGATCCAAGATGGACGCTGCTGGTGTGTTGCAGCAGCAGCACAATGACTAGCATTGTACTGTGACTCCACTAGCTTTTACCAGGTGGGTCGTCTTGCATCTGGTGCGTCTGTGCTTGTCGTGTCCCAAGCATCATCTTCTGGCTCCTCCTCAACGACGTCGTGGGGCATGTCCACGTACTCGAGTTCGTCAGCCTCATCTTGGACATCAGACTGCTGCATCACAATTGCCCATACGCTAGCCTTGAAAAGAGTAAGGACAAGGCCCATTTTCCGTTCAATAGCACGTAATTCGTTCAAAACGTTGGTATGTAGTGAACTAGAGGACAGTTGGGTGCTAAGCACAGCAACCTGAAGAGACAAGTCAGCGTAATGAGAGACATACCCTTCGCACTGTGGCTGCAAGACGCGCATATTCACCCAGTACCAATTGTTCGTTGGCTGTCAAGCCTCTATGGCCTTCGTAGGGGTTCTGAAACGCTGGTCGTTCATGCGTCTTAGGGTCGTCCTGGTGTGCTGAACGAAGAGGTGCCTGCATGACTTAGTAGATACCACCTTGCAATGCGTCCAATAATATGAGCACAGACACTGGCAGATTGCCGAGCGTATACACCTGCAGCCAATTTTGATGAACGAAATGAAACGCTGCGGGCTTGCCCCCAGTTTAGTGGATGAGCGCTTTCAAGACGATGTAAATGTGGATACAGTGTAAGTGGGCAACGACACTATACATAATCGGCCGAAAATACAACTATCGTTTCGATGGACGTGAGGACTTACTGCCGCCACCACTGGATGAACCTGATGCCGACTTGCGATGTCCACTAGAAAATGAGCGAGAGCTACCCTCAAAACCTGGGCGTGCTCTGCTAGGTGAACGTAGAGACTTGTTAGACTTGCCACCCGTCTTTTTAGCTTCGCGACGAGAGGAGAGATTCTCCATTCTTCGCTTTTGTTTCGCTGCTTGCGCCTCTTGCTCTGCTTTGCGCCTCTCATTCCTTCAGGGTTAGCCAAGATTCTCGAGGAAACAAAAGAAAAAAAAAAATAAATACATACCAAGACTTGGCACTCTTTTCTTTGGATCGTTCTCGACGCTTCAGTGTTTGTTTCAAAACATGGACATTGTCGCGGATGCGAACGCCTTCTGAGGCTGCCATCGCCTTGCCCCAGCGCTCTGCTTCATTAGCTGCTTCACGCGCCTGCGAAGCATCTTGGCCACGCTCAATTTGTTTTTGGATCTTGGCTTCTTCTTTCCGTTTGCGTGCTTCCAGAGCTGCAAGCGCAGCTTTAGGATCACTTGGTAGAGCATATTTGTTTTTCCGGGCTGTGTCAGGCGCATTCCTTGTTTCAAAAGAGACCTGGCTAAATGATAGTTTGCCATCTAGTGGCATTCCAGCATACTCTGTCGCAGATGAAGACGTAGATGGATCCTCAACGAGCAGGCCAGCTGAGCGAGAAGACCCTCCAGATGTGGCAGATGACTTGGCATCATTTGATGTTTTCGCATTGGCACTCGCATTCGCCTTGGCCTGCCGACGAGCCTCTTTGCGTTCTCGTCGCCGGTTGTCTCGCATTTCGCCACGCTGGCGTCGCCGTGCTTCGAGCAGTTCCTGTTTCGTACTGGGTTCCTCTGTACCGTCGGTCTTTTGCGATTGTCGCTTGTGGTGCAACATTTGGATTTTGTTGTGCAGCCGCTCGCGGAGCTGGGCAATGCTTGCGCGGCGCGTGGAAGAAAGCTGCGGTGAGTGACTCGATGTGACTTGCATTTGATCGTTTGAAGGCTGAACAGATTCTTTGACACCATGCTCCTCGAAGTTGCTCTCGTCGTCATCCGCATCAGCGTCATTGCTACCATCCTCATAAGTGTCTTCATCATCGACAACATCTTCATCTTCAGCTTCATTCTCATGTTCTTGATCGTCGCCACCGTCGTCGTCAAAGTCTACGTCAATGCTGTCTTGTCGCTCGCTTTGCAAGTCCGACACAGTCTTGACATTTTCAGGATCGAGCTGCGTAAGCACATGAATCGACGCACCTTCGCACGCTTAGCCGCTTTGGAAGAAAGTTTGCGCTCCTCCGCATCTTTCTGCTTTTGACTCTTTGTGCGTTTATTTTTTTGGTACTTCGATTCCACCTCAGACTCTTCGACAGGCACGTAAAATTTTGCCGGAATGAGGCGTAGTAGCGTTTGAAAGGCCTCGTCGTGGATGGAGAGGGAAGTCTGGTGTGAGTTTGCTCTATTTTTTCAAGCTTATGCAGCACATTGCACCTTGCAAGTCGCTTCTCGCACACATACCTTCAAGTCCCCCTCTCGTGCAGCTGTCCCCATCGCAGCCGTCATATGAAGAAGCAATGCATCGAACGAGGCTCTTGCTTGAGATCGAGAACACATCCAAAATTTTTTCATCACGTGGACGCGGAAACTCCACACGCACACGCACACGCACGCGCATCCACACACGTCCGTGTTCATCACATTACAGTCCAGAAAAAATTGGTGTCCGGCTTGTAAGCGTATACCACAGAGCCACAACGAGAGAGGCCCATGGCTACACAAGTGCCGAAGCCATCTGCAAAAAGGCAACGCCGTGCCGCTGAGGCTGAAAAGCGTGCTAATGAGGAGTTATCCGAGAGCGGGATGCTAAACTCCAACATGTCGAGCGTGTTGGTGCAATTTCGTTCAGGACAAGACGACACATTTCTGGGTCCTACCATTAGTCTGCCAGCGCAGGTAGGCCAGGCAGAAATGGCGAAACTGGTAAATGAACTTCGCAGGCAGGCACGAAGCCAGAGGGGACGAACAGAAACGGGGGCTGGAGAACAAGATGATGTTGACGAGGACGAAGACATTCCTTACGCATTTCACGTCCTGCTCCGAGAGACAGACACATCGATGTCGGAGCCGACACGTGTTCCTATTCATAATAGCTTGCATGATGATGTGATGAATTCGGCGGTTGCAAAGAAGCTCGGCATCAGCATGGAGGACAGCCTAACGATTGTATTTGAGCCACAGGCTGTGTTTCGTGTGCGCGCCGTGACGCGATGCTCTAGCACACTATCTGGACATGGCTCGCCGATTCTGTGCTGTTCATTCAGTCCGTCTGGTCTTCTTCTGGCTACGGGGGCAGGTGATAAGGTGTGTCGGATTTGGGACATGGATACAGAAATGCCACTTCACACGTTGGAGGGTCACGATGGATGGGTCCTGTGCGTGGAATGGGAACCTCTGGAGCGCCGACTCGCTACAGGAGGAATGGACGGCCAGGTATGGATATGGGATGCGCTGGTACCGCCGCTCCCGGGACGACGTGGTTGGGGGGCTCGGTCTGGTGAACAGGTCGATGCCGAGCATCAGGCACAGCAGACACAGACGGGTGCAGAGGCTCCACGAAAAATGTCGGTCGTTGAACGACGTGCCGCACGACGGGCTGCACCGCGTGGTCAAATGCTTCGCGGTCATACAAAGTGGGTGACAAGCCTGGCTTGGGAGCCGGTTCATCGGAATGCTAGTGCGCCACGGCTCGCAAGTTCGTCGAAGGATGGGACTGTCCGTATTTGGAATGTGGTATCACGACAAGTGGACTTTGTACTTGGCGGTCATACGGCAAGTGTGAATTGTGTTCGTTGGGGTGGCGACGGCGCGATTTACACTGCGTCATCTGACCGGACCATCAAGGTGTGGAATGATCAGGACGGACGACTGATCCGTTCGCTAAATGAGCACTCACACTGGGTGAATTCACTCGCCTTGTCGACGGATTATGTGCTCCGTACGGGAGCATTTGACGTCAAGGGCGCGTATGCCGCGCATCTGTGCAAGCAAGACTACACAGATTTGGATGCATTTACGCAATCGATGGCGCAGAAGCGGTACGAGGAGAGCACCGCGAACGGAGCCCGTCCTGAAATGGTAGTGTCTGCTTCTGACGACCACACACTATTTGTATGGCCGCCACAGGTGCATTCAACAGAAGCCACTATGTCACCAAAGAAACCATTGGCTCGCTTGACGGGTCATCAGAAGACTGTGAATCATGTGTGCTTTTCGCCTGATGGACGCTTGATTGCATCGGCTTCGTTTGACAATAGTGTCAAGTTGTGGGATGGGCGCACTGGCAAGTTCATTGCGAATTTGCGCGGTCATGTCGCGAGTGTATATCGGGTGGCATGGAGCAGTGATAGCCGCATGCTAGCCAGCGCGTCGAAGGACTCGACAATCAAGCTGTGGAATCTCAAGACCTTCAAGATTAAGGTCGATTTACCTGGTCATGAAGACGAAGTGTACTGTGTGGACTTTCTCGCAGACAAGCTCGCTAGTGGTGGGCGTGATCGCACACTCAAAATATGGCGCCACTAGAACTATATAGCGCGATATGGGAATTCAAGGTACAAACGCGAACGTACGCGGCGACCGGGGAAGCTCATGTCCTGTGCCTTTTTTTCGAATGGGAGGAACAAGTACATGAAAATTGTAAAGGTTCTGTCCGCTACAGGCCCAGTTGTTCTTGCACCTGTCTGCGGATCGTTTTTTCATACGCATCACGGTCATCACGGTACATTTTCTGGTGTACGTGTGAGTAAGCGCGTTTATTTTTTTTTTTTTCAGGAGTTGAGAAGATGATACGTACACAGGCGTCAATGTTGGCACCACTCTCAACGTTCGGTTCAGCCAGCATGCTTAGCACGGAGAGCAAGATTTTTTCAATGGATTGCACAGGAGACCAGCGTTCTGCGGACGACTCATACACTGTGTGGAAACGAAGTAAGTCACAGATCTGCCCAACGTACTGTTCGGATCATCACCAGCGGCATGAAGAATGCTGATGCATACAAGGCCATCTGGATATACTGTGGATGTGTAAGGAGAGAGAGAGAGAGAAAAGTTTGGGATTGTGCACACACACGCACCATTTGGGTGAAAAATAGGCGGATCGAATCGCATGGTCGGCGGCTCTAAGGGGTATGTAGGTGCTTTTGTGAGTGATTGTGATGTACATACGAAATGAAAGACGCGCACTGAACACACCTCCTTCGAACGGCGTGTCGTCGGGTCCAGGAAGTAGAGCTTCCCATTCAAGGTAGTTGTCTTCAGAAATAGGTCCTACAGCTGGAAACAGCGTATTTGGATCTGTCGTAAGCTGCTTGTATTCGATTGTCAAGCGCCGGATCGCTGCTGCCGCATTTCGTGTACTTGTTGTCATCACTGCGAGACACGAACACCAACGAAGGAAAAAAAAGGTACTCGACAATGCGAATACCTTCGAAAGTTCAACACTTGCACACAAACAGACACGCACGAACCTGCGACTGGAGTTTTATATTAGCCTGCTTGGCTCATTCCCATGGGCGAATTCGGAGTCTACCAAGCATGTCGTGCATGCCCGCCTAGGAAGCCATCACGTGAATTTCTAGTCGCGCCCATGGAGCTCATAAGTGGCAATGGTAGGTAGGGGACATCACGCGCTGTGTGGCGTCGCAGGTGGAGGCCATGGGGCTAGTCAAGCAAGAACGCAAGGGCAGCGCGGCCCCATTGCGTGGCAGTCAAGGGTCGGGGCTTCAACGGTGCAAGTTATCTATTGTGGCTATTGCTGCAATTTAGCTGACTAGAAGTCAGAGGAAGACACACACACACACACACACACAGAGAGAGAGAGAGAGAGAGAGAGAGAGAGAGAGAGAGAGAGAGAGGGAAAGTGTGTGTGCGTGTTTGTGTGAGGGTGGAAGTAGGCGTTGGTTTCGAATTTGTGAAGCATTCGTTACGTTTCCACTGACCTCGCTTGCTTGCACGCTTGGTTTGCGCGCTCCCACCTCTTTAGAAAGTGTGTCTCTCTGCAAGTAGCTCATCAAAGCAACAGCCTTTACAGCTACCGCGAGTACTGCTGTTGATCCTTTCGTGCAGGGGGCGCTTTCACCGGCTTGCTGTATGCTGTGAAAGATGAAGCAGGATGATGTACATGCACGGATAAATCCAGATGCAGAGTATCAAAAGCATAGACTGCATGTGTGGGCGCATGCTGGTTTCGATGGGTCAATGGTTCCAGATAAGCCTGTCGCTTGGTCAAGACAGAATCTCGTGGCATATGGCACCTCAGATGAACATGGAGCGTGTGTCCTCATTGTACCAAGCGCATGTGCCGTTCATGGCGGCAAAGTGAATGCCTCGCAGGTTGTTGCGCGTCTGCATCCACCTCCGCGTGCGCCACCTATCGCAACCAGTACACCGTATGAGTTAGACGCGCCTTCCCTCGTAAGCTTTAGTCCCTGTGGCCACACTCTGCTCGCTTACTTTCCTGTTATGCCTGTGTTAACGACGAATGAACCACTTGTCCCATCCGCATCTCTCGAGCTTTCTACGCCTTTGGTACTGCCTGTCGATCAAAGTGCCGCGGTGTCGCCCAGTGCGAATGCTATGAACGCCAGCATGAGTGCCGCCACTATGAACGCGGCGATAAACACGGCAGGAGCTAGCACGAATGCAAGTGCAGGCGCAAGCGCATTCACATCTCCGGCTATGACGCCCCTAGCGACGCCGCGTGGTCTTGTGCGCACTCTGTCGGGCCACTCAACAAGTCCTGGGATGGACGCCCTCGGCATGGGAATGGGGTCAGCAACGACGAGCCTCTTACCCTATGATCACGGCGTCTTGTGTATTTGGACGCGGACGTCCCCTTCTATATCAGCCACTGATCAATGGATCCTGCAGCAATGGTTCCCTGTATCTTTGCCTGTGTCCACATTGTCTACGTCCGGAGCATCTCCGGCTGCGGCATCAGCGACCGCAGCGACAGGCACGGCGTCGTCTTTGTCGTCTGTCCCCACCGCAGCCGCAACAGGTGCTTCCGCAACAACGCCCCCAGCCGCCCCTTCAACGGGACCATCATCCTTGTCGAAACTCTCTGGCGACATGATCGATGTGTGTTGGCTCGACTCAGCACGTGCATGGAAGTGCACTGAAACAGACTTTGTACGCGCGCCGTCCAGTGGCCCATCGACCTCCGTGCCTGCGGCTGGCCTGCCACTTGATAAGTCGGCGGATGAGCAAGCGTGTGTTGTCGTGTCGCGGCTTGGTCAGGTCGTGTTTCTACACCGGGTGCATGAAAAGTCCATGTTCCGGATCCATATTGGCTGTCTGCAGGTTCCCGGAGTCTACCCACCGCCTGCGTCCTATGAGCCCACGACATTGGAATCTGTGTTCTCCGCCATGGAGATTCGACACGTGTCTATGGCCACCATGTCGGATGCGCCCATCCTGCTCGTGGCGTACCAATCAAGCATCAGCGGTTCGGCCATGTTTGTCAACATGACTGAGCTAGTATTTGAACTGAATGGCGATCTGTCGTATTTCTTCATCAATCCACAGTCGTCTGTAACTATGCGCTCGCTCGAAGAGGCCCTGAGCGGCACGAAACACCGGTACCAGGTGCTCACGTCCATGTCGTGGTCACGCGATGCTGGCGGCGACCTCGCGCTGATGTTTGCGGTTGCGACAGACGAGGGTGCTTCTGAGCCCGTGTGGTCGAGTCGCTCGCTCCGTGACACGATGCTGTATGTGTGGGATGTGCGTCAGAGTCAGAACAAGCGCGTCGACGAGCTGCGATGCATCTTTGAGTCGTCGCCCAGCCAAATCGCATCCGACGAGACTGACAAGGCTTGGCGCATTACGCCGCTCACGCTCCGCCACATTCCAGGCTTGGTTCTGTCCAGCATCATACCAGCATGCTCTCCTGTGCCCCATGCACATAAAATCTATGCGACTGCGTTTGTCATGGACCACATGGACCGCGAAATTTGGGGCACCATCGATACCAAGACCTATGAATGGACGTCTCTTGAAATGCAAGTACCTCCACACGTTCTCATGCGGTCGTCCCTCGCGCTTTCACCGTGCGGCGTGCTTGCTTGTATGCTTATTCGTCCTGGCAGACAAGTCGGTTGTTTGTGCCTCCCTATACAGTCGCACAGTATCCCTACGCTCGGCCGTCTAGCTGCACTCTCTCTTTTGCGCCACGCCACGCCAATGGACGTCGCGCATTTTCTGCTGCGGCATCACGCGCTTACGCATGACTTTATCATCGCCATGGTACAAGCCACGGCAAATGCGCTCGCCTTCAACGACAATCACAACAACCCATCTGGTGCTGCGCCGCTGACACTCACACAAACTAAGCTTGTCTTGCCTCTTGTGCTGGCTCTAACGTCTGAATGCGCTGACACCTCTCAGCGCTTGCTGCATGCACGCACCTGTGTGTTTGTCAGCCTCTTCCACATGTATCAGGAGCTCTCGATTGCGCGCCACGATACCACGAATGCTCGTTTTGCCGATTTGCTTGGCCACACCGCATACGCATCGTTCCATCCTTCCACTGTTTGGACACTTGCCCGCATCCTCCAAACACTCACTGAATGGCTCGAACGTGCGCTGTGCACGGCGATGCAATGCAACATGCCAGGTGCCCGGCCGGCCGATGTACCTGCTGATGCCTTGCTGGAACTTTGTTTGCACACGAATGCGAGACGCCTTTTATGTGAGGTTCTATCGGGTGTATGCGTTTATACGACTTGGATACAACAGCTAACAAACGAGTCTTGGCTGTCGCTCCTGGGTGCTGATGTTCGACCGTCCAGCAGTAAATGCGATGCAGCCATTCATCGTTTATGGAATATCCAATCGCACGTCAAGGACATTCTCAATGCGACTCCACTGGTTTTGGAGCATGTATTACCGTTTTTTTCCGTCCTGCCAAGGGGCATGAATGATGTTGCCGCATTCTGGGATTCGTGGCTCGGCGTCCGCGCATTGCATGCATCCGACGCAGTATTTGATCATGCTCGGAATGCGTTCGAAGCTTGCGATCAGGCCATTCTCGACCATGTCGCTCTTGTCGAAAGATGCGCTCGACCGGCACAGCACGTGCCACCCCCGTGGCCTTATACCTATTGACAACGGATCCTTTCTGCTCATTTCTGGACAGGTCCGCCTGCATGAGCTTTATTTCTTGGCATGGATAATCCCTGCCGTACCTCCGCCCCTCTCCCCCCACCCCGGTGATACTTGTTTTCTTGTTCTATTTACCTGTTTCTGACCTGTGCTTGGTAGTTTTGCTTCGCTTCCTTTGGACATCTCGACGAACCTCGATTGCTCTACGCATTTTCTAGGCCATTGTTGTCCGCGAGACGTCGAAGCATGTCGTAGAGTTTGTTATAGAATGCTGTCCCTTCCTCCATATTATGTTGCAATGCTTCCCACGTTGTATATGCTGACTCCACTTGGTCCCAAGCAAGTGCCTGTGCGTCAAGCGCCTGTGCGAGATCGGCACAGCGGAGCAAGCATGTTTGGTCATGCTGCATTTGTCTGATTCGGTCTTTTTGCAACGATGCGCTTGCTTGTAGCTCCTGCACATACACTGTGTAACGCTGAAAGGCCTCGTCCATCACATCTTGCAGCTCGGCTGGATCGACCATCGACGCTTCCGTTGCGCTGGTCTCGCCCAGATGCCGCTCTCGTGCTGCTTGCATTAGCCTTTCGCCAATGTCGTCACTTTCCGCCTCCGCGCGCGCACGGAGAACGAGTGCCTGGCGTTCCTTCACGGCATCTTCGAGTTGTTCGACTTGTACACGAAGCATACGAATCTCACCGGTATGTGCCGAATATACTTGATCCAATGCATGCAAGACAGGCATTGCCCACTCGTGCAGCGCCATTTGGCCACGTTCCATGGTCTTTAGCAGATCCTCAACCGAGTGCAGCTTTGTTAGTATCTGGGCATCACTTGACGCAGCTTGCATGAGCGTGTGGTCATACTCATCGAGCACATGTGTCCACGTTTCATGAGGATGCTTGGCCGCATATGTCTTTAGTTGATTGAACAATGCATGGCAAGTCTGTGATGTTTCGTCCATCATCTCAAGCCGCTCGTACAGTTCCGATACTTCACAAGTACGGATGTGCGTCACATATTCAAACCATTTTGGCGGGACGCGGTGAGGAGTAGCCAATCGCTGAAGGAGAGAGTGAGTGTGCATCGAGGCAAGGGCCTTGGAAAGTGCTTCGTCCAATTCCATCACAGAGGCTTCCAGATCATGCTGAAGGAACTGAGTTTTGCGATCCTCGTAGAGACGCACAGCCACATCGATGCCGTACGTGACAAGACGGCCAAACCATATAGGCATGGCGGAGGAGGCTTGCGCCTTTAGATACGCCAAAGGAGCACGCAGCTGCGACGGACATAGATCTTTTGCAAGCAACGCACTGCCGATTTCAGGAAGACTGGCTGCATGCGTTGGTGCTTCGAGATATATAAGCTCATTGTCTTTTTCCGCTCGGCGGAGATTTGTCTGAATGACCTGCTGAAGCGACTGCAAGTCCCGGGTAACAGCTGGTAGCATCGTCCGTGACACGCAAGTCTGAGCACGATGAACCGATGTCGACGCAAGCATGAGACGGCCAAGCTCGTCCGCATGTCGGCGGTGGTCAAGATCGTCGCAGCTTTTTCGATACGATGCAGCAGCAGCAAAGTGCCAGCGCTTGCACTCGATATGACGAGACCAGTCCGAGGGGAGCGAAGCTGATGCAATGTATTGTGCACAGGTGGCATACAAATCTGAGACACTTTGTGCAAGCTTTGCAATGGTGGTGGCCTTGAGTGAGTCCATCACGGCTTTTTGCCAGAAACACTCTTGCGCCTGAGCAAGCATCAGCTGCGCAAGACATGGCGCCTGTTGATCCAGCGGTGCCGGCGGCGGTGTCGATACCATCCGACTTGTCAGGAATGACAAGCATCCAGCAGCTACTTGAAAAGCATGTGCGGCACGCTTTAGGCTCTCGTGAGTGTTTCTGGGCTCGGAAGCACCCAGCTGAGAATAGTCCGCAGCGATCCATACAATCAAATATGCGCGCTCCGCCTCTAAGCTCGGATGCTCATGAAGATGTGCCGTGCTTGAGAAACCTGTGGTCCACGGAAATGATGTGCCAGCCTTGAGATATCGTGTTAGCGCGAACTTCCAACATAATGACGTACGGATGGCCCCAACACACGTGCAAGAAATGTGAGCTGGGCTGTGTATTGCCATAATGGGGAAGAGTCCTGTAGAAATGATGTTGACGATGACGGAGTCACGATGCATTCTTCGCGTGTGCGATTCCAAGCGTCAATGTCACGCTCAAATCGCTGGGTATCCATGTCTGGGAACTTCTCATACAAGAAAGACCGCACATCTGCGCACAAGTCGATGGACCTAGTGAGCGGGTGCGGTATGCCCAGAACATTTGACATGAAGAGCACGTCCTTTTACCAGGAATCAGTGCTGATCTCCCCCGTTGGAAATGAACAGCCTAGCGAGGTAGCCGTTCTTGCTGTAGGGTCAAGGCCGCTAAGACAGAGACCAACTTGCGATCTCCACCAACTTTACGCTGACCTGATATCTGGGCCGATTCCCTATGTCCACAACTGCACACAGACTTGAGTCGCAATGTGTGTGCTTGTGAAAGAGTTTTAGCGCGTGTGTGCCAAACTCTCAAACTATGTGGGGAAGTTGCCAGCGAAAGTCCTATATGTAGAACGCAACATGCATTAATAAAATGTTTTTCGTTGTAATCTTTCGATGACGCCCTGCACCGTCGCAATGCATAGCTGATCTCCTCTCTCCACTTTCGCTTGTGTACGCATGGCGTCGTCGACCGCGGCTGACAAGCCGGCCAACACGCCGTCCAATGAACAAGTTCAGTTCGCTCGCAGTGTCTACATTATCCTGGAGCTCTGGCCAGCTCTTCGCCAAGCCGTGTTAGAACAATGGGGCGGCGAATATTCAGAAGAAAAGCGCGAATTTCTCTTATCTTACGTGTGTGATGAATATGGCAACGGCGGCGCCAATACAAAGCCTGACCTGGACGACCTGACAGAGCTGATCGAAAGTTATGTTATGGAAGAATTTGATTGTGAGCTCGAAGACGATAGCGCTGCACTTGTGGCGGGACACATTTGCCTGGCTCATAAAGGCGTATTTATCGACGGTAAGGGTGACGAGCTATTAAAAGAGCTAGAGGCTACGTTGGTTCGCATAAAGCCAAAGCATGCTCCTAGCGCTGTCAAGAATGATGTGGAAACCCTTGATAATGACGAAGTGGATGAAAGAGATATGCATGAATCCACGAGCTCATCGCATCAGACGCACGCACATGCATCACCACAACCGACTCAACCTATTATCGATGAAGATGGGTTTGAGACTGTGCAACCGCGGCGGCGTCGCTAATTGCCTTGGCCATGTTCCATTCATGTATCCGTACTTGCCCCTCTCACGTAGGTCTCATGTTGGAAGGGAAAATAATAAATAAACCGATTGCGCGAAGACTTGCAGCTCAAGTGCTTATGATATTGAAGGATTTCACAGCCAACAAGTTATGTCCTAGCTGTGTAAGCATGCTTTTGTGTCGCATTGATTGTGCGCAGAAGGACGAATGGCTATCATTATGATTTTTTAGTATTTGACTACACTCTACTACTACGGAACTTATGTTTCGAAAGCTGGTCACCTGTACTTTAATAGATTGACCATGTAACCGCCAAGAATGGTGATCGCATTACGGCGCAGTTGAGCTGGGATGATTTGTTCACATATTTGGCGCCTTCATTGATTTTGCTTCATTGTGTGCATGTCATGATGGGCGATTCTTGTGGAGGTCAATTGTCCAGGCACACGCGTCACAAGCGTGGTGTTAAAGCGCGTAGTTTGTTCCAGCGACAAGCATTGCGAGAGGCTGGGGATCGCTCGAAACGTTCATGAGCAGTGCGTTGAATGATGAGAGTCTATCTGCACTCTCATCATCCATATTTTTCCCATCTAGAATCGCATCTTCGCGTGGCAAAGATCGTGCGGACGATCCCAGAAGACTCGCGCATTTAACGTCGTCATTCGCATTGCATGAGGCAGAGGTTGCATTTTTTGATACTGTTATATCTGTTCTGCCCCTTGAATCAACAAGCTTTGCAGAACTGAAAAGTGCATACAATGCATGTCGTGAAGATGTGCAGCTTATGAGGCCGGTGATGCAAAGCCTTCGAGCGTCGCACACTGACGAGGCACAGGCTTCTATGGATGCGCGCTTGTGGAATACACTTTTGTCGCTTGTCCAAGTACGTGGAACGACTTGGGCAGAGCGTTGGGATAGTATTCGCGTAAGCCTTGGTCTTGAGCCACTTGACGAGCAAGAGGCATCTATGTCAATGACAGACATTCATGAGGCCTTGGCATCCCCTCCTCACCCAGGCATTCGTTCGTCGCTATCTGAGCCTAATAGTGACTCTTTCGCACGCCCAGTCAGCAGCACTCCGAAAGAGTCAAAAAATCAACAATACTTGTTCCCAACATTGTCATTATCAGCGCCTTTTTCCTCCTCATTTCCCTCCTCCTCGACTTCTTTCTCATCCAAACTCGAGCGGCGCTGGCACATCTGGTGCCGTCGAACGCAGCGGCAATTTTTTTACTTCTGGCTTGATCGAGTCAAGCTTCTCCAGCAGATGGATGCGCGTGCTACGCAAGCTCGTGAGCAAGTATGTCTCTTGTCGTCCTGGGCTCATTGGCGTCACCGCAGCGAGCAGTGTCGTCTTGCCGAATCATCCGCCAATGCATGGAGCGAAAATGCCAGCCTTGCTCGCCATTGGTGCCGATGGATGGAAGTACGTGCCAAAAGATACCAGATCCGTCGCGAAACACAACATCGTGCCTTGCAGCTCGCGTGGAGCTCTTGGGATGCCACTCGTTGCGATCGTTTGCAACGCGTTGCCTGGTCACTATGGCGCCAAGCGTACTTGTTTCGCGCAGCTAAAGCGTTTGATACATATCAAGCTGTACGTCACATGTGGAAGATGTGGCGCGTGCGTTCTGAACGCATGCGACAGTTGGCAAAAAAGGGCGACGTGTTGGGATCGTATGTGGCAGCAGGACTTTATTCGCGAGCTTGGCTAGCTTGGCGTTTTCGTCTCAGTGAGCGCCGCATCGATGCACATAACATGACGCTGGCAGTGCGCATGGCGGAAAAGCACACAATACAATCTGCTTGGTTGTTGTGGCGTCAACTATGTCTTCGCCGTCAGGTACGTGTCACTGGCCGGACAAGATTCGATGAATTAACCTTATTGTGCAGGGACATGATCATCTATGCTTGAATTTTGCCTTACGTACAAATCAGCATCGTGTGCGAAGTGCATGGCACATTTGGCACGCGTGTGTACAGCTTAGACGCATCGACACTGTTCGCACAGCGCAAAGCCTCCGGGATGCTTGGAACACGTGGTGGGTGAAGTATGCAGAGCGTGCAGTTGTTCGTCGAGGTAAGTTGGAAAAGTCACAAAGCTTCGAGAATGCGAGGCAACTTCGAAAAGGTCCACAGAAATTGTTTGCTGACAATGCAGCTGCGGCGATGACGATCTCCTCGCGGGTAGATTTGCGTGTCATGCGGAATTCATGGGTGCTATGGCGCTCGCGCACGAATGCATGGCTGCATCAATCACATGCTGCGGCAAGTACATGTCACTGGCGACGTATGCATGCAGCATGGCACAAATGGCTTCGACGTAGGGCTGATGTACAGGAAGGGGATGCGCTCGCAATATCGTTCTGGCAAAACCAAAGGCTCCGTCTTGCGCTCCGTACATGGCTGCGTGTGATGGAGCAACGTCGCCTAGCGCGGCAGATATTCAGGCAGCGCCATCGGAAAGTGACGCAAATTTGGGACCGTAAGTGCTATTTGGGATCTTCTCTTTTCTGGTCGGCAGCTAACACGGCACAGAATGGCGTCTTGCTTTTGCACAACGAAGGCATGCCCACGCATGTGAGGCGCTAATAGCATCTCGCGTAGATGACCGCGTAAAACGGAGCTGCTTTAATGGATGGCAGAGACGCTTGCAGTCTGAACGCGAACGCGTGTGGCGAGCACATCTTGCTCGAGATCAAGTGCTACGTCGATCATGCCTTGTCTCTTGGCAGTCCCGTTTACACGTATGCCTGGAGTTAAATGAACGCGCCATCTCTTGGCATCGCGCCCGACACGGAACCAAGCAAGTCTTGCTATCCAACGCTTGGATCGCTTGGACCGACGGTGTAAGGAAACGTCGACATCTTCGGTCAAAGGAACAGAGATGGAAGCTGAGACTGGAAAGGCGTGTGTGGAGCGAATGGCGCGACGCGTATGCTCAGGCGAAGCTGCAGCGAGAAGAGGTCGAGACACTTGCATTACGTCGACGCGTAATACTCCGTGCTTCCTGCGCGCGCTGGAAAGCAAGATGCTCATGCTTACCTATGCTTCATGCGCGTCGTCAACAGCGGTTGCGCCAGATACTAGCTTATTGGCAGTATCAGACGTACATGGCCCAGCAATTACGAAAGGCTCATGGATTTGCATTGTCAACCGTTGGGCGTGATGCTTGGCATGCATGGTACAGCAAGGCAAAACATCGCCATGATTCTCGTTGGATCTCGTACGTATTTCGGTGCTTGGGCGGCCGAGAGCGGCCAAAGAAATTGTAGAATGGTTTTTCTCACCCTCATGAACAGACGTATGGACCATACACGCCGACGCATGTCATCAGGCGGACCGCGAGTCCCTGCGCGTTTTCGTTCAATGATGCCGACAACTATGCAGAATTTCTAGCTACGTGGTAAGGCCCCGCTTGGTTGACAGGGAGAATGAGTGTCTGTAGTAATGTGTGAGAAAACATGCATGCATGAAATAGAATGGCCACAGCATACGCAGAGCTGATGCGCGCGCGTGTGTGTGAACGTACCTCGGCGATATTTACATGAGCCGGACGACTGGCAGCCCAAACAATTTCTTCAGCGATATCATGCGCTGTAAGAGGCTCTATTCCCATGTACACTTTGTCGGCAGCAGACTGATCACCGTAGAATCGGACTAGGCTGAACTCAGTCTCGACCATGCCCGGCTGAATGTTCGTTACACGAATGGGTGTATCATACAGTTCCTTCATCAGCGCAGACGTGAATGCACGCACGGCGAACTTCGTCGCACAGTACACGGAGCCAGTGGGATATGCTTCATTTCCAGCGACAGAACCCAGGTTGATGATGTGTCCCGACTGCCGTTCCTTGAAGCTTCGCACGAACACTTGCGTCATTTCAATCAATCCACGCACATTCGTATCAAGCATCGCTGAGAGGTCTTCATGTCGAATAGCCCCGACCTTGTCGGTCCCTGCCGCAAGCCCAGCGTTATTTACAAGCACATCCACACGTTTAGCCCATTCAGGCATGCGTTGTAGTACTGTCTCAATATTTTGACTGCTTCGCATGTCCAGGAAAATCGATGCATAACGCCCGCCATGGCCCGTGGCTCCATCCGCATTCGCACGCTCACAGGCTGCTTGCACATGTTCGAGCTTCTCCATCCGCCGAGCACCCAGCACTACATTGGCGCCAGCCTGCGCGAACAGCTGTGCCGTGGCAGCACCGATGCCTGACGATGCACCTGTGACAAAGACCACCTTGTCATGCAGTCGCGAGTTCAGAAATACACTCATTGCAATACAGGTACTATTTTCGCAAGATAACAAACCCGTCCGCGGTTGAATGCAGATGAGAAGTAACTTGGGAGGGTCCACGCAAGCGCTTTCGCCACACCTGGCCACATGGGGCCCGTGCACATGAGCCTCCTGGTCTTTCAAGATGATGCCACGCGTACCTCACGTGCGATGAGCTGTGGCAGGTTCAGTTCTTCCACCCGCGGCCTGTCCATTGCCCGACACCCCGAGTGTATCTCCACACCCAAACTCTTGTGTCGCTTGCTTGTAACAGACGCCCTGGCCGTCTCGAGCCATCCTACTAAAGCACATAGCGTGTGGAGATACGCAGGCTCATTAGTCCCACTAGCACGATTGACTTGAGCGCGGAAAACAATGAGCACTTCAGCAGAAGTGCGTTCAGAGCTTGCGGAGCTGGATCGTGCAGAGGAAGCACGCTCTGTGCGCATGAAAGCTTCTCTTCAACAAATTGTGCATGTGCTGCAGAACACACAAGCCTCCGTCAAAGAAGACATGGCACCCTCACTGGATCGGGCGATACAGCGTGTTGGTGCACTCGAGAAACGCTTCCAGACCACTGCCAGTATGGCAGAAAAACTTTACCACGAAATGAATGTACTATATGAAGAGCGGAGGCGCGTCGAAGAAGCCATGCATTGGTGTGCTGAAGTAACTCAGCTTCGCACGTCTCTTGGTCTGCTTGCAGATGCTCTTGAGCGCCTTGATTGGGATGCATGCATACGATATTGCCGCGACGCATTAAGCGTGAGCGGTGATGTACTCCACAGCGAATTTGCACGCGCCGTCGTGGTACGTATCCTTTTGTCAAACCAAGAGCCTATCCTAACTGAGTGTCAGCCCACATCCATGCATCCTGAGATGCCACCACAGTTTCTTTCACAATTGCGCACAAGTTTACTACAAAAAATTTCTCAAAATTTTGAACATTACACTAGGGAGCGGAATGAGGAGCAAGCGACGCGGTTCCTTGGGTACTTTGCGGCGATCGATGCCCACGAAGAAGGCCTGGCAGCTTATAGGTACGTGTGCGCTTGTGTACAGGATTTTCTGGCTACTTTTTGTGAAATATGTGCTAATGTAACAGTGATTTTGCTTGCTCTCTTGTACACACCTATGGTACAGACTTGGAGGAACGTCTTCGTATGCCAGGTACGTCTTTTTCAACCTCGCTTACCCATAGCATCATCAAACTCTGTCTATTATGGTATGCTCTGGACCGCCTTGTTTGAGTATCTGGCCATTTTTATCAACAAACATCAGCCAGTCGTGGATCGACTCTTGCATGCACCAGGTCACAGCAACTTTCTTCAGGGAGTACTGCCATCTCTCGAGCGGGAATGGACTCGTCTTGGGTTAAGTATTCTCGAGGCCTGGCATGCTGAGCGCCAAGTCGACAAGATTGTGGCTCAAGTGAACGGTGCCAAATTTGTAGCACTCGAGAAAGTTCGCGCTGTACCATTTACGCCAGGGCGTATCTTTGGACAAGAAGATCGGTCCAACAATCCGGCAAACTCTGCCATGAGTACGTCGTCGCCCGCTGTATCAATGAGTGATTCATTGCACGTTGACCCATTGCTCTGCGAGATGGTATCGTTCAGTGCACAATGGACGCTTTTTGAGCAGTTCTTGCGCCGATCTATGCAACCAGCACCAGATGTGCGAATGTTACACACCGGTCTTCAGGACGCTCTTACCAATGTCATGATGCAAGTATATGTACCACTGCAGACGTATGCTCTTCGTGCGAGTGTTGAGCAGGTGCACAACCTCGATACGCCCGATCTGCAATCACGATCGTATTCGAGCTCTCTACCCGATGACATGTTCTTTGCACTGCGTGCCGTGCTCACTCGTGCTCTTTCTACTTCATCGTTGGCCATTGCTGAACGAGTGATTTCTCATGCAATATCGATTGTTGAGAATGACTACGTGGAAATTGTGGTACTTCGCATGGATGGATGCAGACGGGCACTGAACATATCACGATTGGTCGACGGTCCAAGGCGTTCTGCGGCAGTCCGGGAAGTCCGCACAACCATTTGTGTGTATTTGAATGTGCTGGACGTCTCAGCCATGTACACGGATCGTATTCTCGCAGACTTGTCGAGCACGACGTTCCTAGAGGCATACTTTGATGCCGAGTCTAGGTCGGCGACTGAGTTCGACGCCAGTTTAGGTTCAGACCCTAGCACAAACCTACAGTCGGGCAAGAAAGATGCCCCGGCTCCACTTACTCCCCATCTCAGTGCTCTGGCTCTTGCACAAAGTGCAGTTGGGCGTCTTAGTGTGCTCACGCCAAAGCTACGCACGACACTGCATTTTGAGATGGAGGAACTCTTCCGCTTGCTTGTGGAGCCACGAATCCAAGCCCTTGTATCTGACGTGTTGCGAGACATGGAGTATCGACTCGACGAGATTTCGTACGCACGAGTCAAGGAGTCCGATGCCATGGCCGATCGCGTGCGAACTGGGTGGAACTCTTGCATTCTTGGCTTCCGCGACCAGCTGACAGAGTCAAATTATGCCTTGCTTTTTACCATGGCCGTCGACGCGTTGGTTCTGCCGTGGGAACAGGCCGTCATGCAGCTTGCGTTCACAGAACTCGGCGCCTTGCGCTTCGACAAGGATCTACGCGGCGTCCTTACAGCACTTAGCGATCTTGCGTCGTGGGGTATTCGAGACAAGTTCCTGCGCCTACAGCAGATTTCGTATGTGCTCAACATGGACGAAGATGAGACAGATACCAATGATGTCTTCGAAGCAGGCATTGCTTCGGGAATTTCTTGGCAGCTAACACCCGCCGAGGTCCAGAGCGTGCGTTCCTTACGTGTCAATACCGCACCACAAGAACGATCGCTCTCATAACTTGAACACATCCGTCGCCCGGTAGCCTAAAGTTGCCAGTATGCCCCCGAGTGGACCTTGTGATACCAGATCTCGACCTTTTGGACCAGCGAGTGCGTGTACAAACCCATCAGGCCCGCACACCAAAAACATACGTCGCCAAGTATCAGAATATGGATGCCATACCTGTAGGTCTTTCTTACCTATGCGCCCACATTGGACTGGCACATGCATACCGTCCAGTGCTAAAACATACTCAGATGGGGCGCTTGCTGTCCAATGACTGATCCAGGAAGGCTTCCTTGTTACTGGGTACAACTGCGCTTGTACGCCCTGACCTTCCGCCGTGTACGTCATGGCGCAAGCATTTGAATGTGCCGTCGACGTAGACTTTGCTGTGGGCGGCATGCTTTCGACCCACAGACGGAGCGATACGTGCTCAGGATATGCTTTGGCGTACCGCACAAACTCAGGCAACATTTGGAGCGAGTCCATGGACCTAGCTGCATACCAAATTGTCATCTTAGGTACCTGATACGGGGCGTGCCCTTCCTTTTTTGCGTCAAATACGTTCGACAAAAGCTGGTGCGAGGCCGCAATGCCTGTGCCGCCAACAAGCATGACTATCTCATCGGGACAGTTTTGTGCTGGATTCAAGTGCCACGAGAGCTCCGGCCCTCGTATATATACTGGTGCACCCACGCGTAAGCGATGCAAGTACCGCGACAGCTCACCGTCCGCATAGCGTTTAATGAGCATATCCAAGATGCGTGGATCCGAGCGATTTAGTAGCCTCAGCGGAGTGTAAGGGCGCTCAACTTGGATCGTCGGTTCTTTGATATAGTATGCATAAAGCGCAAAACACGAGCGTACATCTTGGGTCTCTGATGCAGGGGAAGTTTCTTCGTCAGCACGCTCAAGCTCGTCGACTCTGAGTGGAGCATGAGATGCCATTTGTAAATGGCGATGCACAGGTTTTTCATTTGGATCAAACATATTCGAAGCGTCCGATGGCAGAATATGTGCTGAGCGCAAAAATAGCGGCGCATAGTGGAACAGCGAGGGTCCTTGTTTCTCTTCGCTCTGCGATCGAATCCAAACGGCTGAGCTTGCCCCAATACATAGAGCACCTGCGAATGGTAAAAACAACCTGATCTTAGACGAAGTTCTACCCGACAGACCAGCGGTCATTCGCCATGACATCCGTGATAACGAGCCCTAGTCGCCTCCTTGCTGCAACGCGACCACGAATGAAACGTTAGAGTGGAGATTGTCTAGTCAGGCATGCTCCACAACGACATGCATGGACCAAATTGCTTAGTCATGGATCCCACGCTAACCCCCCTCCACCCCGCTATCCCCGCCAACACTTTGGATTGGCCCTTGCTGGGTGCTGTGAGGTGTGAGTGGACCTGAGCTTGTGCTCCAGTCACACACTTTTTCGGTTGGTGTGTGCTCTGCGCGGTAAAGAGCAAGCAGCTTGGTCCTCTTGCTTTGATGACGATGAAAGCGGATGTGATCGAAGCTGAGAACATCCCATCAGCAAGTGCGGATGAGCTGGCAACAATTCTTCGAGAGCTCCTCGCATGCCCGGAAGACGTTGCTTATACGCTTGGCTCACAGAGTCAAGCTGCAATCATGGAACTACCTCATGATAGTCGTCCTGTGACATACGATGGACTGGTCGATGTTGCCCGCTTTTGTGTAGAAGAAGAACCTGGCTGGTCACAGACTGACTGTGTGAAGCTCATCGCTCAATACCCCCGTCTTGACACACTCGCCCCTGGCGAGCCACGCTTGTCGCAGTTGTGCGATGAGTATGAAACCCGTTTCCCAGGATTTCGTCTCATAACGAGTGATGAGGTACATGACCCCCAATTGGCACTTGGTGAAATTGAGCATGTAATGCGGAATCAGAAGTCAAAAGAACCATGCACACAAACAAGCCCTGAGTGGCAGGCTGAGCTAAACCGTTTGATGGAAATGCTATGGGACGTATCTGTAGATCGTGCTGCGCATCTAAGACCTGGTTCTGTACCACTGACTGAGCCAACAACGGCTGCGCAATCTACAAGCGCCCAAACGGTCGAAACCCCCCATGTACGCTCGGCCCCGGCCCTAGCGACCGATGCGAATCTTAAACGTAATCAACCACCTGTTTCGTCTCATGAACGAGCGGATGATGAGCCGTTCCTTTCGCTCTCCTCGTTCCGTGCCTTGGCTGTTGCATCGCCCGGACTGGAAAAGTTTTTTGAGCACGACTTGGTACGATCATTCCGTCTCGAAGACGTACAATGGTCAAGTACAGGTGGTGCTTTTGCATGGCACACGGCACCTGTAGTACCACGTATGATAGCGGGACGTCAAGGACCAGAGGAAAAGTCGACAAAGTCTAGCGCAGGGACCACCTCACTGGCCTCGGCTCTCCTGCACGGAAATACTGCGTCTCAAGACACCGAGGCTCCCGTAAGCTATTCACGAGACATCACGACGGGAACACGAGGCAAAGTAGTTGGATTTCTCGGTGGTCTGCTGGGCGAAGAAGGAAAAACCCGCATGGACGCTCTGGCTGACCAAGTCGCTTTACGATTACAAACACACTCTGTTCGTGGACCGCTTCCAAGCTTTGTCGAAGACTCTCGAGGTCCCACTTCCGAACAAAAAAACAGCAGCAGTCCGTGGCGCAGTGCATGGATGCGGGGCAGGTCAGCTGCTTCTAATGTGGTATCTGACGCGCGTACATCGGGTCTCACCGGCCGCCTCGCCGGCGTGTTTGGCATCCAAGGCAACTCTTCTTCTTCTAACAATTCACCCTCCGTTACTACAGCGTTTTCAAGCCAAAACGGCGCTGGTGAGCATGCAGGCCAGCAACAGAATGCCTCTGATAACATACTGACACAATCCGCTCTGCGTGGAAGCGATCTCGCTAGAGACGGTCCTGAAGCTGCTGTGGCAAGTCTACGGGCAGCCAATGAAGCTCTAGTGAAGGAACGAGACACATTTGTGATCGATGAAATGCCTGCATCCGCTGACAACACGATGATAGAAATGGATGACGATGTCGATCATGACGTGGAGGGACTGGATGCCCTCATTGCAGGCGATACTAGTCATGCAAACCACAACGACGAGACATTGACAGGTTTGCCCCATGACAGGAATGACAGCTCGTCCCAAGAAAATGCCCCCTAATGGGGAAGAATCGAACTACACCGACACGCTATTATTCAATTGGGATTGTTCAATTGACATGGCTTCTTTTCTGTGCGTGCTTGACTGTATTCGATCGTCGTAGTGCACTGTAGGAAATATTTACGCATGTACCTGATGAATATAGGGACTTCGCACCGTCTGATGTCTTCGTGGCCAATTAAATGGGCGCACGTGTAAGAACACGGAGCCGTCGTACGATCTGACTAACGTAAATGACAAACTCATGCCAGACAATCTATGGTCATGTCGAATGCTTCGTCACGTGGAACGTGGAAACCTTCCTGTAACTTGGACCAGCGCAAGAAGTGTGGGACGGTGAAGGCAAAGCCCTATATTCTATTCAAAACCCCAGGCCGCTTCTTGCGCATCTCCTGTGCTGCCTCGACATACGGTTTTGCCGCCCGCATTTGCTTCGTCTGCCATAGCTCAGCAGAGGAAGCGAGTGAGTGCAGCACGCAGGAGCTATGTATGCGAGCCCAGCCGCACTTTCATCTCCTGGCTCAATGCCTGATGGTCAACCTCACATGTTCTCGCCTGACAGTACGTTCATTTTCTTTTTATCTGCTTTTTTTTTTCAGCTAGCTCACATTCCTAGGTAGCGACTTCGGACTCTCACTGCAAGAGAATGTGGATGATCTGTCGCGGCCCTCAGAGTTTGCTATGAGTCCCGAAGCTGGGGATTTGAGCTCTCTTCAAGGCGTTCGGCATGACGATCATGCATTTGCCGAGAAACAGGGGCAAGTAAAACCACCACAGTCAGGACTGAGTGACTGGACGCAAAGCATGCGCGACGCGCCTGTTGCGACCATGTGTTCACCGGCAACAGCTCCGACTTCAGTGGACTCTGACTTCGCCCGTGCAGTGTCAGCATCGCCTGCCCCTGTGTCGGACCATCTAGACTTGGCGGCTGATATGAAACGACGCAGTACTACCATTGGTTCTACCGGAATGACCCAAATGTCTCGGAATAACCCGCACAAAAGATTGAATTGGGCCGAAATGATTTGCTACACTATCTCTGAAAGCCCCACTGGCAAATTAGTTATTCGGGATCTGTTCGAAGGGATGTGTCATAAATACCCTGATGTTGCAGAATGGGCCACCGGAAAGGACTGGGAAGCTCGAGTTAAAAATCGCATCAAGTCTACTCTCTCAATTAAGGGCAATCTTTTTGTGAAAGTACCTAGACCATCACGTGCGGGCGGCAAGGGAAGCTGGTGGACACTAAGCCCCGAAGCCAAGGAAGCCATTCGTCAGGGACGTATTTCGGAAGCAATTCGTGGTACAGGACCTTACGCGCCAGCATCTGGCGGATCTCCGACGTTTGATGGGCCAAACCATGATGTGTTCACGCCAACACGCCACCAAAGAGGTAATCGGCGTGCCAGCTCTGACAAGCATCTGCCGCTCAGCCACCATGGTCGATCAAGATCAACCTCTGAACAGAATTCAACAGCAAGACTGTCTATGCGGTCACCGAACCGGCCGCTTGCGGTATCTTCTGCAGATTTTCGACCAGCCTCGGGTAGGAGCATGTCCACGTCATTTTCTAATAATCGGTATGGAGCTGAAACAAAGGTTCGCTGTTCACCCTTGAATTTGACGGGCACATCATTGAATGAGTCTTTTGAAAACAAGGGGAATACTAGTGCTGCTCCGTATACAGCTCCGCTTTCCACAGCTGCGTCTGGATGGAACCAGATGTACGACATGTATCCTACATTGCCATCAACTATGCTTACTATGTCGCCCTTGACAACATCGTTCTCGCCTAGGGCAACTAACACCACCGTTCCGCCCAATACAAATCTATACCCGTCTTCCTTTTACAATGGGCCGATTTCGATACCCCAAACACCACTTGACATTCAATATGCGACATCACCTTGTATGGACGCCATGCAAACAACAGCCACCGCTTCGCAATTTCCTGCTAACGACTCAGCAACCTTCAATTCAGAATCTATGTACAATGAACCGCCACATTTCCCCATGATGAGACCGCATGATGTACAGCAAACGCCGACGATGCTGAATAATGTGACGGGGTCTCAAGGCACGAGATGTATGGAGCTGCCAGAGGCCAATGTTCCCTTGCACCTACAAGCACTGTGCAGCTCATTGCCAAAGTCAGTGGGTGAAGATGGGTCTTCGCTTGTGCTTCCAGGATCACAATCGACGAACACTAGTGACATCGCGTCAAAGTCCGTGCCTTTTACGTATGCTCCTGGAGTGCTTGGCTTAGACAATACCGCATTTCCTAGCCTGGCAAGTATGAATGATTCACTGCTCTCCAACGGACTAGGATCTAATGCTTCGGACAAGAATGTTGGTATGGACTGCCCTATGACGGCTGCCTCCCATAATACCCAACCCTCTTATTGGGAGTATTAACAGACTTGTGAGCAACGGCTCTGACGTTGCATTGTCACGCCATCTTGTTTTACTTTTGTTTTGACTTTACGAATTCATCTTCATAGTGTGGACTTACGATGACGACTTTGTTGGATTGATGCCATGTGTTTTGATGATATGAAAGCTCCCCACTTATGTATAAGATAATGGTTTCCAATTGCAGCAACTCTCAACAAAACAAACACGTTGTCTACGTTTCGGCCTGTGATGATGAATTCAACTTATATCAATAGATAGAAAGTTCAGGCCAAGCGCATGCTTCGGCGTTCATCTTACAGCGAAAGCTAATATATGCACCTCGACAGACTTACTTTCGCCTTTCTTCCAATGTACGCGCACCCACATATGAATAAGCCTGTCTGCCTATCGTTTTCACATGTATCCTTTCGACAAAAGGTAGTCCACAATGTGCTTGACGCTCTCCTCAATGGAGCATTTGTCGCCCTGGATATGAATTTCCGGATTCTCAGGGGCTTCGTAAGGAGCCGACACGCCAGTAAATTCTTAGATGCGTGAGCATTATGACGAAATGAAAAGAACACAACATACCCTTGATTTCACCACTCATTGCTTTCTTATACAGGCCTTTGGGGTCTCGCTTTGCACATTCTTCAACACTCGTATCGACAAACACCTCGACAAATGGAAGCTCTGGGTTGTGTTTCTTGTGCAGCTCGCGTGCCATGTCGCGGTCGGCTTTGTAAGGAGAAATGAACGAAGTAATGGCGATCGATGTGGACGAAGCGAAGAGTAGAGCAACCTGATTGAATGTGAGAATAGTTATTGGCATACCTCAGAGATGCGGCGAATATTTTCCTCGCGGTCCTTAGGAGAGAATCCTAGGTCTTTGTTAAGACCAAAACGGATGTTGTCGCCATCCAGACGGAAAGCGGATTTCTTCTGATGCAAAAGATGCTGCTCAAGGGCTACGGCAATAGTCGACTTGCCTGATGCTGACAGACCAGTGAACCAAATTGTCATTCCCTTTTGATTCAAAAGCTGTGAGCGTTCATCGTACGTCACATTGCCTGGGTGAAATGTGATGTTAGTCGCCATATTGGTGGTGGTGAAATGCTACAGTAGGGACTTCTTCCAGGTTGTGCCCGTTGCACTCCAAACACACACGCGTGCACACTCAACTAGCATGTATGACTAAACAGATAGGCAAATACACAAGATTAATGTTTCTTCCGCTTGACCCGTGCGCTCAAGTCGTTCACTGGTTGATTTGGTTTGGCGGGAGCCGAAGTTGTGTCTGGGACGGCCGTTGCCGACATGGCAGCACCCAAGAAGGCTTCCTTGATTGCTTGTTCAAGCTGGGGATTAACAGGTTTCCCATCGTCTTTCAATACAGTAGTTGGATTTGTTGCCAATTCATCGAGCTGCACTGTCAGTCACATCATGCTCAGCATGTGCATCGCTTACTTTGACTCTTAAATCCTGAAGCATTTCCTGGACATCTTTTTCCTCACGACGAATCTGATCTTCATCAAGCTGCCATAGTCCATCTGCGTCAGAAACATGCTTCTCGGGGGGTCCTTCGCGATGCTCGTTGATATGAGAAATCTGATCGAGACGATGCTGCAACACATCAGCCGCTCGATTGATATGATCCTTGGCAAGTTTACGCCTGTTTTGTTCGGGATGAAACTCGAGTGCCAAACCTAGCCGCAGATGTGCATCGGAAAGCCGGCGAGCATATGGCGGGATCAAAGGTGCCAGCAGGTTGAGAGAGGCTTCATAGTCGACAGATGCTTGCTCAAAGTTTTCTTTGGTCAGTCTGTGCATGTACGCACCGGTTTCCAGACCTATATCACCCAAATCATTTCGTACTTCAGCCAACTCCATTTGCAATTCAGTTTCGCACCAAATCTCGCCAGTTATAAGTTTCAGTTTAGGTTTTGCAGGATGCTTCCCTTTTGATAGGCTTTCTGAGCTCTGAGTCACCGATCCGTGTAAGATTTTTTCAAAAATCACGCGTGACAAGTCTAGCACTGTAAATGCGACGCCCATATCATCATCTTCTTCCTGCTCTTCTTCATTTTCAGACTCTTCTTGCCCCGGGTCATCAGGCTGTTGTGGCTCACTTTGTTCTTCAGTAGCATTAGCTTTTCTTTTTCCCAGCGCAGCAGGATTTGATACGCTGTCAGAGTCTTCTTCGGCCACGTCTTCACGAAACTCGAAACATGAATCTTTGTTTTTTGGCAAGGAGATCGATTCTGCAGACTCAGCATTTGGCACAGGCCCACCACCAAGCGCACCCGAAGTAGCAATGATATGTTCTAGTAATGCGCGACCATAGCTATGCAATATTGGTGCTAGCTCTGGAGCATCATCCCCGTACCTATTACGCCTGAACATGTTAGAATGAGCCCAACGATACATACAGTGATTCTAAGGCCGATGCTAGAAGATCGGATGCTGACTCAAACTTTTTGAGCGCTAACAAGCGGTTCGCCTCATCAAGATCTTGTTTGATTCGCGTCAAGTCTAAGCTTGGTGCTTCCATGCTGTGTCGCTCACAAACGAAACGCGTATGTACCGCGTAAGAGTATGCCTTTAAACGATTCTGAGGGGTTACACACCTGCATCTTAATCTGCATACGCCCGCGTTGCAACGCGTCCGAAATGTGGCTTTGACAAGATACCGCAGCGCACTGGTCGCTATTTGGGTTAATATATACATGCTGAGTAATATGAGTGGAGAGAATCAATCGATCCCCGCCCCCATTCTAAGTTGAAATCCATAATAATAAGTCCACGGTCCCAAGATTTGATCTGAATGGACATACCGTGTTGAAATGTAGCTAGTCGACATGAACCACAGAAAAGTAAATTAGCAAGACACAGATACGGAAATACACAATACTCTAATCAAATGGGAACTCTATCACAAAACAAAAAGAACACAAAGGTTTACTTGGACTTTTTAAACAGCGAGCCGAGCTTTTGGAACAAGGTCTTCTTCTTCTTCACTGAATCACGGTTTGGAACCTCTTCACCGACAATCTCCGGCCCTGTCTGAGCATCTTGCCCGATTTCGGGCACTGGAGCACCATTTTCATCGGCTAGTTCAGGTGCGACGACAGCTGGTTGATCGCGTGTCAAGTCCGGGCTTTTCGAGACTTCCTTTGATGACATGGGCCCCACAGTAATATGCTGATGATGAGCAAGGTCAAATGACGTACATTCCGAATCTTTTTACGCGATGCATCATTCACATTCTCGAGATGGGGTACATTTTGTGTGGGTTGGGACGTCATGGTACAAGGTCGGGAACGGCTGCGCTCCGTGACACGGCATTATTCCCCAATTTAAAACCCGATCCGGATCGAGATTTGCACAACCATGTGGAGGCAAGGTGATATGCATAAAGGCTCCCAAACATCATTGAGGACCGAACCAGGTAGAGATGGATCGATCACATAGCGCATTTTTTACATGGTTACAAGACAAAAATGCATATGTAAATCCTAGTTTGTACTTCAGTTTTGGTACGTATTGAATTTTTTTTGTTTTAGATCGTAACTAACGATAGAAGAAGACGCTTGTGGTTGGGGTCTTTACACTCGCGAACCACTCGATGTGGGCACTCAGGCATTCCGAATTCCTCGAGCACTGATAATCCACCCTTTTCTGTGTCAGAAAACTATATGCGGTACCTTTGAAGTGAATTCAGATACTGCCGTTAACTTGTCACCAAGAGAATGGGTCCTGCTTTACTTGGTACTTCAGCGTATGCTTGACTTGCGCCCATGCAATGGCGCGTGGGCTGACAAGCTCGGCCTCCACAGAGCATATGTGCGACTGATGCCCAACGACCTATTGACGGCATTGCACTACACGAATGCGGAGCTTGCCTTGTTAGAGGGGACATCTCTCTTTCACGGCACAATGCAGCGCCAGGAACGAGCACATGCATCGTCAGAGCGAGCAAAACTGTGGCTTTTAACAGTTCGTGCATCAACGAGAAACTATGAAATGCAACAATGGCTTGATTGGATTGAGTCAATTTCATGGCTTGATGCCTGGACATGGGCAGAGGACTCATATGCTAGTCGCAGTTTCCCGCCCCAAGTAGGAGGGTGGACAAGCGACGATGAACCGATCCTTATTCCTGGGTTTGACCTGTTAAATCACCGACGAGGGGAGCCTGTCACATGGTCATATGAACATGAAAAAGGAAAATGTCAAAATGAAAACACTGGGTATGCGGTCTTCACGTGGCGAACTGCGTACGCTGAAGGAGACCAAGTCTTCAACAATTATGGTGCCAAAACTAATGAGGAACTGTGTGGCTCCTATGGCTTTGTCGAGCTTGGAGGACCAGACGACGTGCTTGTCTTGGCACTGAGAAAGTCCAGCGAACAATCTCCACGACTTTTTTATTGGCCACGAGTAGACCCGGACCCACCAGTCGCTTTGATGGAAGCGCTTCGAGAAAACGCCAAAGTAACACCGTTTTGTAGCCAAAATGATAACGGTGGCGATGTGGCTCGGCTGCTCGGCCAGGTTGACATAATTGAAACGTTCGAGCGCATGCTTCGCCAACGACGCAAGATGTTTCGCCGCGTTCAAAAAGAAGTGGATGATGCTGTGGCCTTTGAGGTAGGACCAGACCGTGTACGAGCGCGTGTGCTTCACATGATTCGCGAGTACCGCATGGGACAAGCGGCCATGCTGGATAAAGGCATTGCGTGGACTGAAACACAGCTTGACAAGATGTTGGACGAGCTGGAGAAGGCCGGATGGACTCCTCCTTCTTAAACCCTCGTGTTACTTTAGCCGTTGGTTGTTTTGTGTAAAGGTTCCGCGGACAAAACAAAAGACTTCCAGCCATTCCGGCGACGAACCTTTGTGCAAGTTTCGTTTAGCTCCAGAACTTGACTCCATACTAGAGCAGAGCAAAGCAAGCTTTTTTGTCGTTCGTCCGTCAACAAATTATCTCCTTGAGTGGCTTTAGAAGCGTTTTGAAGCAAGGCACGCAGTCGCTTGAAACTGAGCAACGTTTCTAATGCCACAAAGCCTTTTTTATCCATTTGCTGCCGCAAGAAGAAATCTGATACCAAGTTGGCTTCAGAAAAGTAGAATTCCACTTGAGAACGTAAATGCTGAAGTAACGTCACAGAATCAAGTGTCAATGGGCCACCCCCAATATTGCTGTTCATTTGTCCCGACGCTGCGTGCATAGACATGTTTGTCTGTGCAGCAGGATCCATTAGCATATACGAAAACATCGGCATTGAGTAAGGCATCAATTGTGAGCCACGTTGATGCATAGGGGAAATCATAAATGGCATGGCGGCAGCAGGCATTCGCAATGCGGATGAAGGCGTAGGTGTCGAGGTAGTAGAAGAAGCAGTCGCTGGAGCAGTAGAAATCCGTGCGCTAGCGTCAGGTTCTGAGCGGATCGATTCGTCTTCACTTTCTTCAGTCCCATTATTTTGTCTAACAGATGTCAAGACCGGAGAAGTTGGCGAGGTTGTATCCCCCGGCAGTGAAGAGGGCCGATTTGATTTTACTGCTGCATAGGAAAAAAGGTTGCCATTTTGAACAAGAGCCGTTGGTGGAATGGCACGAGAACCCCCGCCACGACAACGACCAGCGCGGCCACGACGAGACCACAACGCACCATCAGACATGTCGTGCGTGGAAACGTATGGCGCATATCCCATAGGCATGTGACTGGCTTGTCGTGCATTTTGTTGCACGTAAGAGTCGGAGGAACGGCGTGGCGAAAAAGATCCATCCGTGTTGGTCACGGGAGCCATGGTATGCGAGGGATAAAATCCATAGGGGGTCATCACATACATGGGCATGGTGTTTGCCTGATACATATAGGGCTGCCATGTCTTGGGTGTTTGCACCAACTGTGGCCAACCTGTAGATATGGGCGATTCACGACTAGGTGTTGATGATGATGCCGACGGCGTACCTGGGAAGTTGGCTTGGGTATCATTGGTTGTTTGTGAGGTTGGAGGACTCGGTACATGCGTTGGTACTCCAGTTTGATTCTTCACGAATCGAGGCGAAGTTTTGCCCCCATTCAGCATAAAGATGCGCTGGATCCAAGCGTCGTCATCTGCACCTTCCAGAGATCGATCTGGCTCCGAGGGCTGCTGTTCTGTTATGTCAAGTAAATGTCGTGAAGAATTGCCTGATGATGTAACCGATGCCGAAGATGCTTTGCTCCCTGCTGTCGCTGTCGAGGTGGTAGGCGGCGTTGTAGTTACCGCTGGTTTGATTGACGCGGATTGATGAATAGAAGTTTGAGTCTTGCCAGTTTTGAAGCTATTTTGATGTGATGTTTCAAACAAATCTGATGCCCTGTTGGTATCTCGATTGCTTCGTCGGCGCATACGGAGTTCCCATACATTTTGACTTGATGACTCAGGTGGTTCCTCGGTGTGAGCAGAGTACGTGTCCAAGGTCTTCGCGGTATTTGAGACATGCGTGCCTTTTGAATTTGGTGACTTAATTGAACGGATGTTATTTTTCGATGACATGCCAGTCGAAGACTGCGGCGGCGAAGAGGTTGCGAGCTTCGGATCAGCCCTCTTGGTCGTCTGAGGCTGCGCCGACGTACTTGAGCGCGTCTTAGACCCCGCGGACTGAGAACGAGCTTGGCGCAGACGTTCTGCATATGATACATTGGGCTCGGATCCTGTGCTTAAATTTGTAGTCCATGCAGAAGAAGACATGTTGCTGACAGACATCTTTCGCTTCAGACTTCAAGCAGCCACAGTGACGTTTGAATAGACTAAACAGCAAGACGAAAATCAATGTCAGCGAGTTTCGTCGTCCAACTACTTCCTCAGCTCTTTAAATACACCTGCAACGCAGAAAGAAAAGACTAGGATGACGAAAATCGTCCCAATGACCTGTCCGACAGACACAATCGAGTAAGTCTACGGACAAGTGTTACGACACCCAACTATGGTGGGGTGGAACAGTAAGCATAATTCCCCATCTGCGTCTTTCTGATCTTAAGTCGTCACCACTAGCGCGAATCGAGATTACGTTAGTCTAGCAGCGCATTTGGTGACAAAGACCCTATGGGCTTTGATGGGGGGGAAGAGCTAAATTCAACGGTGTGTAAGAACTTGAGTCAGGATTACGATCTAGGGAATTACACCTGCACGCCCCGTAATAAACGTGAATCTGATCGCCGTTAGAGTCATGTTATCGCTCGAAAAGAGCCAGCTTTGGTTGATACGTACTCGTTCAATCCAATGCGCGGTGCCTCAGCTGGAGCTCGTGAGCGGGTTTGTGTAGAGTTAGACGCCAAAGCCTGTGCCTCGTACAACATGTCGGCAAGCTCGCTTGTACTGCGTGATTCTCCCAAGCTTCGGGTGGCGTACCGAAGCTCATCAATGCCAATCTGCCGAGACTCAATCTCTTCGTCTGTCACGTCTTCGCGTATACCAATACTAGGGTAGTTTGCCAGCATTGTTGGTGCCACAAGGGGTATCCTTTCTAGTAATAAGCGATAAAGAAGACGACCTTGTTCCTTTTTAGCCTTGGAAATGTTTGTATTTTTGTTCTGTTTAGACACTTGAGCGGACGACATTGACGATGCAGCACGGTCGTTCTCATCTCGAGCTCCGGTATCATCTTCATCAGAACTGGAAGCAGGCTCTTTATCTGGAGGCGCATATTCATCTTGACTCGCTGTACCCCCATCGGAATTTGACGAGGCTTCTTCGCCATTCTGGCGACGCACGAGACGTCTTCGTTTCGAACGCCGTATCCCACCCATGACGGCCTCCACAGCCTCAAGAAAGTATGTGCGCGGCACGAACGGCTCAGCATGCATTTCATCATATTCAGAATGTGCCTCTAACAGTTCCTGCACGTCACGACGCTTCGCACCCTCTAGCTCCAATGTATCAAGCGCATAAGGAAGCGCGGACACTGGTAGAACGTGAGAAGCATTACTGTTTGAAAAGCACGACGTCTCTCGAACGAATCCGCCCGCAGTTTCGTCATTGACGTCTACTATGAATCCTCCAGCTGTGCTAGTGTCAGATTCGGCCACGCCAGGCGTGGCGGCACGCACACACGCAGCGTCATACGCTGTTGCGATGCTTGTGGCAAGGTCCATGGATACAGAAGTGGAGAACAGGAACGATGCTTCGGCCGATGTGAGCTAGGACGACTCGCTGCACGGGCGCCTTGAGCTGAAATGTGGGCCGAAACGCCAGTCCGTAACGATAATAGATATAAGAATCTTGGCATTGGTGACAACATGGTACGTCCGCTGGGTCGTATGGGCATCTATTCTCATGCAATCACCAGGCGCTGTCGGACAGGGTAATTGGAGGAACATGTCTGCTCGTGGCTGTGTTTGTATTTTCATACTACACGCTTTGGGCGCTTGTAACAGTAAGTACTGAGTGCGTGGTAAGAATCGTGCGGCACTCACGCACTATAGCCACTTTTTCCTTCGGACTCGCCAATCCAGGCTTACTTTCCTCCGCGTGAATGGGCCGTGCGTCTCCCTGCCATTCTACTCATGGTGGCTCTCTCGTTCATCACGCTATTTATTGTAAATGTGCTACGGAAGCAGGCAATTGCTAAGCGAGAGAAGGAACTCCAAAAGAGCGCCTAAGATTGCGCTAAGATGCTAAGCCTTTTTCTTACCACCATGTGTTTGTCGTTGCCTTTGTCGCTGCCCATCTGACGGGTTGGGGACAATCACATCACCCCCGGCGATTCCCAATGTGTCGTCTGTTTGTTGTTCAATCTTGTCGCGGGCGGAGACAAAGAACGTCATGTCACGTAATTGTTCTGTCACGTCATCCATCTGCCTTTGAAGTGAGTCTTGTCCACGCATGAGTTTTTGCACCTGGTCACATAGGGCTTTTGACAGCGACTTTTCTTGTTCAAGTTCATTACGCGTAGTCCGCAGATTTTCGATCGATCGACGCAGCTGAGTATCTTGTTTCTTGATAGTCGACTGCGCCGACGACAATGCTTGCGTCATAGATCCCAATTCAACCTGAAGCTTATCCCGCTCATCGCTTACCTGCTTGAACGTCGACGTAGATACGCTCTCCTCTTGCATCTTGGTCATTTTAGCTTCGTAGTGGACACGTTGTGAATCAAGTTGAGAAAGAATAAGACTTGAATACTCAGCATCGAGTGCCTCGAGCTTGTTTTGCAGCTGCATCTCATCGATGCTGGCGGGCATTTGAGAATTGGTGGCATCAGCAGAACCACCGGTACTTGGGGACAACGCTTGCCACGTTTGCCCACGGCCTGCTCCGATCGGATAGCGTGCATTCCACAGTCGTTGAGGCATAGATGCTGCCATCGTCGATGCCGAAGGAAGTTCTACAAGTTTCCCACCTGCCTTAGTTTGGATCAGTCGGTGGACATAATTATCACCCGCATAGTCCCAAACGCGTTGCGTGTCGACTTCCAAACTGTATAGATGGCCTGTTTCCTCGTAATGCTCACGCGCGTGACCATGTACATACCGGCCACATCCAATGTTCGCGCATATAAGACTAAAGAGTCAGACTGAGGGGAGGGGAAGACATATATACGTACCACATCCACAGATTCGTTTGATTGCCACATGCGCTGCAGTTTGAAAAGACAGTAGAGAAAGCATCACTTCTTTGTGATGCAGATTCTGTCCCCCTAAAATGACGTACATAAGAATGACGACATACAGGACACCGGCTGTCCGACCAGCGCTGTAGACATGTGCAATGGAACGTATGCTGGCACATCACGGTAATGATGCCAGAGAGACGTGCATCAAGACGATCTAGGCAAACTGGACATGTAGGTAGCTCAAAAGCATTTTCACGCAGACCAGAACCAGACCGATATGGACGCAAGGCACGCAAAGACGCATCTGGTTCATTGCTCGATGCGTGGATGATTGGCCACGGCTCAAGATTTGATGACATAGGGTATGGTACAGGTGGCGTCGTGCTGCCTGATGCCGTAAATCCTGTTACATACACGAGTTCACAAGTCTCCTCAGCTTGCATCCCGTCGAATGGGAGACCATTGTACATTTTGAAGAATTGTTCAGCATCAAGCGCGTCACGGAATTTAAGCAGAAGCATAAGGTAGCCGTGTTGTTCATGCTCAATTACACGCACCTGCTCGATCGCCTCAAGAGCCGTTTCAAAAAATTCCAGAATATTTGATACTGTTACTGATGCAGGAATATTCAACATCGCAAGTACAGTCCCAAGATGATCATCTCCAACGTCTTGTTCATCACCTTCGGCTAGTGCACGAAGAGATTTGTCTGTGTCGCTTTTCGCTGGATCATCAAGCATACGGAACAGGTGCACTATTCCGAATGGCACATGAACAACCCCGTCTTGCGCCGTTTGTGGCGACGCCTTCGATGGTACTTCAAACGTGCTGACTTGCTCAAAACGAGAATAGATAGAACTTCTCTCGTTGGGCTGACGACCATTCATACTCTCGAACTGCAGAAAGTGGACTTTAAGAGCTCCGAAACGAGCGTCGAAACTTGTTCGTTCAGTCGAAGTGTCGTGTGGCGACGGCTCCGCTAAAGAAATCGCTTTACGTGTTGTCGGTTGCTCGAACACGTATCGGGGCAATCGTGTTTCTTCACCGTCTGCAGTAATTAATTCGGTGATATGAATATGGTAGCAAGGAAGTAGAATCATCACTTCTTCACACGCCACTGCACATCGCGAATACCACGACTACTCCAGACTATGTAGCACGAATGGTGTGTAACGAATTGCGCTCAATACCGTACACATTCATTTCCACATGACGCCCCCGAATTCTCACTTGTTACACAGCAGACACCCACCCCGGATTTCCCCAGAATGTGTCTCCACCTCCACGACTACGAAATTGTACCAGAGCAGAGACAGCTCCACCAGACCGACAGCAGCCCTGCGAGAGACTAAGCATGCTAGCACGATGGAACTGATCCCATCGAGACGAGTAAGTGACGATCTACAGCTTGTACTTCGTACGAAGCAGCACCTTGTTGTGTATGATACTTTATCTCGAGAAGTGGCAGTCCGACCTAACGAGGCTGGACCACATCGTGCGGCTGTTCCTGACTCGAAATGCCTAGCTGTCAAGCAAGAGGGTGCTTCCTTCCAAACAGCACCACAATCGCTACAATCTTGTCCATTTTGTCGACGCCCTTGGAATGCGAGCATTCCACAGCAAACTCCACTCTATTCGCACTCGGACTGGATGCATGAGAGCAATGAGGACGTGCTCGTGGCACCGCACTATTTCCGACTCTTATCTCAAGCTTCTACAAGGACCGATGACATGTCAAACGGCGAAAGTATTGGACAAGAGACAAACGAGGGGTACTACGAACGCTTTTTCATTGAAATTCGTCAGCTAGGTCGTGGCTCTCGCGGCACTGTGTTTCTCTGCCAGCACGTCCTTCATGGCCATGCTCTAGGGACATATGCTGTGAAGAAGATCCCCGTGGGTGACCGATGCGATGTTTTGTCACAATCTCTTGGAGAAGTTCATTTAATGGAAGAGCTTATCCACCCAAATGTTATTCACTATAAGCATGCTTGGGTCGAAATGGCACAGCTCTCACTTTTTGCACCTCGTGTCCCTACTCTTCATGTCTTGATGATGGCAGCTAATGGCGGGAGCTTGTCTGATTGGATCGCGGCGCGTTCTGGCACTATTTCATCAAATGAAGAGCTTCTTTCGACGCCGCGCACCTATGTTGAGAGGCTTAAGGCTGAGTTTCGTGAGCGTCGCCATTCGACAGAGAAAAACAATTTAGGTACGCCATCATCTCGCACAGGCATGCATTTTCTGCGTGAGGACGAAATTGTACAACTCATGAAAGATATCACCTACGGTTTAGACTTCTTGCATGATCGTGGGATTCTTCATTTAGACCTCAAGCCCGGTAATGTTCTCCTTCACTGGGACGAAGATGCACTATTCCCGAAGGCACTGCTCAGTGACTTTGGTTCCTCCCTTCCTTTGCATGAAAACTGGGCTCGGAAGCGTACAGGAAATACTGGTACAATGGAATACATGGCACCTGAAGCAGTTGTCTCGCACGAAGGCCAACTCGCAGAGCTCTCTAGCAAAGCTGACATTTGGTCATTGGGCATCTTATTGTACATGCTCATTTTCTTCGACCTTCCCTATACACAAGTGGATGATATCGATCAGCTCCGAGAAGAAATAAGCGCTTACACCACACTACAAGCGGCAATCCAAAACCGTGGACTCTCGCGCCGATTTGCTCTCGTTCACCCTGCCCTTACATTGTTGCTTGCCCAGATGCTTCAGATCCAACCGGAAAAACGCCCATCATGCCGCAATATCTTGAATGTTCTTGAGCGGTATCCAGACATCAGTGGCGCTTCCACTGCACCGTCGGCCAATGCTACCTCTGCATTATCCCCTCATGTCTACACTCCGCACACGTCGTCTGCTTTGAGCAACTCGACAGCATCCTCTTCGCAAACGCTCGCACCCTCGCTACAAGCGCCATCTTCACGATCCTTAACAGTGAATGCTCTCTCTTCATCACCGTTCCCTAAACCAAGATCTTATGCGATGACAGACCCACAGACCACTACCAGCTCGCGTAAAGTTGGATATGCAATGCAAACGACGCTTCTCGTTCCTCTTGTTGTTGTTATTGCTTATGCACAGACTGTTGTCGTTGATCGTATATGCACATGGCATGGATCTTACCATGCCTGGATCCGATACTTGTGCACTTTCTTAGCACTACTTCAAGTGGCTTTCTGGTACGTTTACATCGAGAATTCACACTTCAGTACATCATCCAGACCTATTATCTGGCACGCCGTCGACATGCGTCTGGTATTGCCTTGTGCATTTCTTGCACTTATCCTTCTCATGCCAGCATGCTCGTTGACGACACAGTTCCAAAATTAAGAAAACGTAGGAGAAAGATATATATATATTTATACGCTTTTATTGTTTTGGACTGCCTATGTCGAAAAATCACCCACGTTCTTCATGCACGTCATGCATACAAGTCATCATCAGCTTCGTCATTTCCAAACGCAGCAGGCGCTGGTGCTCCGCCACCAGTCTCTGATGGCTGGTTTCCACCAGAGGTAGGAGCACCACCGTCGATGCCGCCCTCGGGGAATCGGAACGAAGCACCCATCGTGCCGCGGCTCTGCTGCATAGTGGAAGCGAACATTTCATACCGGCGAATATCGGCATCCGTCACGGAGCGGCGAGCGAAGCGCATCGATTCCTCGAAATGTGCCGGAGTGATCTCAGGCACAGGATCATCTTCGAGTTCAAGAGCGACATCTTCCTCCATCTTCACATCCTCACCACGGTCCTTGCGCTCACTCTCACGGCGGCGATCAGCTTCGATTGATTCTCGAATCGCAAGCTTGGCGGCCCGTTGACACACTTCAGCTAGGTCGGCACCAGAGAAACCATGCGTGTGCTTGGCAAGGAAACCCAAGTCGACCTTTGATGAGACGGGCGAGTTCTTCAGCGTCGCATTCAAAATGTCGAGACGCGACGCCTCGTTCGGCAATGGGATGTAGATGAGTTGGTCAAGACGACCTGGACGAAGGATGGCGGGATCGATTTGTTCCGGGCGATTCGTAGCACCAATAACAAATACATTCTTTTTGGCATTCATACCATCCATCTCAGTCAGGATTTGGTTGATCACACGATCACTTGCACCACCAGCATCGCCCGAGGATCCACCTCGTGATTTGGCAATCGAGTCAAGCTCGTCGAAGAACATGACACAAGGGGCAGCAGCCCGTGCTTTGTCGAACACATCACGCACGTTCGCCTCGGACTCACCGAACCACATCGTCAACAGCTCAGGACCCTTGATCGAGATGAAGTTCGCTTGGCATTCATGAGCAATAGCCTTGGCCAGAAGTGTCTTACCCGTACCAGGAGGACCATAGAAAAGCACACCCTTCGAAGGAGACATGCCGTACTTGAGGAACTTTTCCGGATGTTCCACTGGGTAAGATACAGTTTCCTGAAGTTCTTGCTTGACCTTGTCCAGACCACCGATGTCGGCCCACGTCGTCGTGGGCACCTCCACAACAGTCTCGCGCAGGGCCGATGGGTTCGACACACCCAGGGCAAAACGGAAGTTTTCCATAGTAACACCCAGCGAGTCGAGAACTTCGGCATCGATCGAGTCTTCGTCCAAATCAATCAAGTCCATCTTCTCACGAATCTGCTGCATGGCAGCCTCAGAACACAAGGATGCGATATCAGAGCCGACATAGCCGTGCGTTTCAGATGCAATTTGCTCAAGGTCGACATCCTCCGCAAGTTTCATGTTCTTGGTGTGTATGCGCAGAATTTCGAGACGGCCCGTAGGATCAGGAATACCGATATCAACTTCGCGATCAAAGCGGCCGAAACGGCGAAGTGCCGGATCAATCGAGTTTGGACGATTCGTTGCAGCCATCACCACAATGTTTGAACGAGCTTTCAGCCCGTCCATTAGTGTGAGAAGCTGGGACACCACACGACGCTCCACTTCGCCGTTCGTCTTCTCACGCTTGGGAGCAATCGAGTCAATTTCATCGATAAAGATGATTGCTGGAGAGTTCTTCTCCGCCTCTTCAAACGCCTTACGCAGATTCGACTCACTCTCACCGGCCATCTTACTCATAATTTCTGGACCATTGATAAGGAAAAAGAAAGCACCCGTTTCATTCGCCACAGCACGAGCCATAAGCGTCTTACCCGTTCCTGGTGGTCCGAACATGAGAACACCACGGGGCGGCTTGATACCTATACTCTTGAATAGTTGTGGGTGACGTAGAGGCAACTCGACCATTTCACGAATCTGTGCCATCTGCTTACGACATCCACCGATGTCATCATATCCGACATCAGCGAGGTTGGCCTCTTCATCTTCGCGACGCACGGGGTCGCCTTCTGTGTGAATGACGGTGTCTTGGGCGACAATGCAAAACTCTGCGGGATCCGTCTCGATCACCTTGAATTCCACAGCTCGCATGCCACCACGCACGATAAATGTATCGCCCTTGCGAACAGGTCGGTATGCCTCTAGGAAATACGGCTTCAAGTACACATCAAACAGATTGCCTTGCAGACCCTCGACACTGTCATCAAATGGCAGGACATGAATCCGCTTGCCATACTTGATGTCATGACAAGCATGCACATTCACAAGGTCACCAAGCTTCACACGCAGATTGTTCCGCGCCACTCGGTTCAGACGAATCTTCGAGTCTTCCGTGTCCTCGTCTGTCAGGACAATAAGAACTGTGTCACGACGCTTCTTTCCGCGGATCAAAATGGTATCTCCGCGAAACAAGCCCAGTTCTTCCATCTTTGCAGGCGAAAGACACGCCACGGAGTTGTCGTCTGTAGTAGCATCTTCAACAAATAGACGATTTGGGGCTATGTCACACGTGTGTTAGTCTCTTCAGAATCAAGCTGGATACACGTACATTTCTTTCCTCGGAGGATAGCGAGGGACGTATCCTTCATGTCCTCCTGAGGTTCCAACTTATGGCCATCAACCATATTATAATCTAAACGCAAGGGGGGTCGTCTCTCACAAGTCTGTCCACGCGGATCAAGTGGCAACGTGGAAGACGCTCGGATAACTGTTAAGACCTCCAGCCACACAGACCTGACCCGTCTGCCGCGTCATCGAAGATTTATTGCTCGATCACCCCGCAGCTCTTGTTACGTCATACCCACACATCCACCAGCGTGGTCCTCATCCTCCACTTTCCAGATTAACCGTGCACGCGCGGCAAGAAAGACGCCAGCGTCCAGCATGGCGCACGACAATGAGAAACCTGAAGACAAGGTACCCAAATTTTCTTCATTCCATCCGCGGAAAAAGGAAGAAAATGTAGATGAAAGTACTCAATTTGAGGCGAAAGAACCATTCTCTAGACACGAAAGACACACACATCGCCGCAAGCGCAAAAATCGCGAACATGAACGAAACAGAGACGATCAACCCGAGTCGCAGCGAGACGATGTGCCTCATCTTTTTGTTATAGACCGACATGGAGACGTTCCTTCTGCTAAGTTCGGTCCGAGTCGACATGGAGTTCCGAAATATGCATCTTGTGATGGTACGTCTCGCGCCACCACTTACCGTTGCACAAGTGCGAGAGAAACACGCGCGTCAAAGTCTGAGCCTACGACATCTATCTGGCAGCGTACCAAAAGAAAAAATAGACACTTCCAGCTCAAAAAGACGCGCCCCGCTAGATGGGGACTTTGTACCGGTGGCAGATGAGAACGAATCGTGTTCGTATGGGCCGAATGGAGATCCAAACGAACTTGCGCGGCCCCCATTGACTTCGCATACTGACAAAGATTCAGTGTCCACGCCTACATCCCCTCAAGAAAAAATCCGAAAACTACATGCATTGATTGAGAAGAGCCCAGATGATGTTGATGCATGGCTAAAACTTGTCCGTGTTCAAAGAGAGTTACTTGGGGATACGAATTTTCTACAACATCCGACTATGGAGAACACACTAGCTCAAATGGAGCTTAGCGTTATCCAGCGTGCACTAGATGCCTCAAGAAGCAACGCTAAGTCAATGCCACTCTTGCTCACCAAGTTGAAGATTCTAGCTGATCGCGGGCTATGGCCGGACGAAAAGATCCAGCAAGAATGGCAGACACTTTTGACACATTCAGCATGGGATACTGATGAATTGATTCAGCTGTGGCTTGGATATGTTGCATTTCGCAGGTCGAGTGCAACGCAATTTCGGCTAGATGATGTGGCTAGGGTGTACGCGGATGCCGTGCAAGCCATCACGCAGCAATTGCGCACATGTCCCACAAGTGACACAGTGAGCTTAGAAAAGTGCCGTTTGGATTTAATATTTGACATGTGCCAAATGTTGCAAAGTGCTGGTACGCCCCGATCATTGCTAACATGACAGGATATTTTGAATGGGCGCATGCTATCCTCCAGGGACTATTAGAGTTGCATATGTGTATTTGGAAAGAAGGAAGCTCAGACGTTATGTCAGAAGAAGACATACTTGACCTTTTCTGCGCCTGGTGGGATCGTGAGTATCCCCGGATCTCTGATCAAGCCGTTCTCTATCGAGGATTTTCGATTAGGAACCCAGCAGCACCGAACGTGACTGTGTCACCACATATTAGACCCCTGGATGAAGACCCGTCTATTTGTTCAATTGACTCTGAGGGAGCGCAAGATATGCGAGCATCTTGGAGAGTAAACGAACTACTTTCTGCTTCATGCACGCAACCCAGATATATTCGTGAGACCGCTTCATCTGGATCAAATCCGGACCCTTTTTCTTATATCATTGCTTCAGACATACGACCTTACATGTATTTACCTGTGTCAGACTCATTTATGGTTATGATGATGACACTGGATGCATTTTTATCTCTTTGTGGTCTGCCACGATCATGGATCACACAGGCACTATATCTGGGAAGACCCATTCCATCTATGTGGGCACCGACCAAGACAATTCAAAGTATACCCCGTATCTTACCTCGGTGGTGCCAAGCTAGGATGCCAAATGCTTTTTGGGACGGAATGTCACCTGCTAATCCATATAACTGTTCAGTTCAAAATCTATCTCTTTTACCTGACACTCTTTTTCCTCACACTAACAGAGACCCTCGAGGGCCATGGTTTGTTTCCCTTCCATCGTGCATCTCAAGGTCAGCAGTTTGCCGGATTGAGCGGTGTCTCTTGCAGTTTGCTTCTGTTTTATCTGATAGTGGTGAAACTTGCTTTGCAGCACAAATGGCGCTTCCACTCGCCATACTTTGTGCAGCTGTCAATGAATTCAAGAGGTACGTGGTTTCCACTTTTGACTTAGTAGTGCGAAACAGATTTTGCGAGATCAACTCAAGAAGACGCCCCAAAGTGTTTGTTTATGGTATACATACGCAGAACTTGAACTCTGCGTGTGGGGCAATGTGACCGCAGCAAACAGAGTTTGGACGGAAGTATTATTCTCGCCTACTCAAGATCATCAAGACCCATCTACCAAGTACTTCTTGGCGATGACTTGGACCATGTGGGTTGAGTTGCTTTGGGTGCTGGGAGATTGGACATCTTGCTTGCAAGTGGCTAAAGCTGCAGTAGCGTGTGACTTTTCTTCTTCTTCAAAACGAATTGAGCTTAACGATGCCCCGTTAATGACTACTACAGAAAAATTGCAACTGCTGCGGTCATTGCGTTCGTCAGTCCAGAAAGAGCAGGCCGTGCCGAACTGCAGTGTACTGGCAATTGCGGAGCACATTCTCCAAGATACCTCTGTTGGTGATGAACTAATAAAAAGCCTGCAAATTTACCTGGATGCGATCAAGAGCTGCGAGAACCAGTGGCATTTGCCGCTTGTGCTCATGTGTCAAAAGTTTCTTACCATGTCGTTGCGGGCACGGCGGAAATCTGTGCTGCGGCGTAGAGAAATTCGAGCATTAACTACGAGACTTTTGAATGAATTTCCGAATAACACCATTCTTCTCCATCTCTTGGTATCGCAAGAGCAATATGCTCGCTTGGAACAGAACGTGCGTCACATCATGGAGGAGCTGGTGCTGTTCGACACACACACTGATTCAGAGGTCTGTTGGCAACATGCATTGGCGGCCGAACTAGCCCATGCACGTACAAGCTCTGTGCGGAATCTAATAGACCGTGCTTTGCATGCATCGCCACATTCGCAAAGTGTATGGCACGCTGCACTTGACTTTGAAATTCGCCTTGCACAAAGTGCCACGTCAACAAGAGTATCATCCTCAACATCATCATCGTTGCCCGCTTCGAGAATCAAAGCGCTCGTATATCAGGCCCTCCGATTTTTTCCTTTTGACAAAGGTACGTATAGTAACATTCTGATAAACTCTTCTATCAGCGATTCTACTGCTTGCTATGCACCCTGCACTGCTCCCCGCGTTCACAATGGAAGAAGCGCAAACCCTCACGAAATCAGCAGAAGAGTGTCAGTTACGCATGTTCTCAGACATGTCAGATGACCAAGAAATGGACTTGGCCGAACAAGCCCAGATCCCACAACTGAATGAAAAAGATGCACAGCCCTCATCCGTGATGGACCAAATTGATGCATTTCTGCATGAGGTGAGTGGCGGTGCATAATACACACACACACGCACACCCCGATTGGCGGTTACTCCAGAATCATAGACACAGCTAGATCCAACCAATTAAAATGAAGAATAAGTAGCGTGCTTAATACATTAGAATGACACTTGATGGCTGAACGCTTGCTTCTAGAGTTTAAACTATAGCCACCACGATGTGGATTCAATATGCATCATGGGCACTGCTCCTTTTCACTGTAGGAGTGTCAGCTCTGCCTGACGCGCGTCTAGTGGTGAAAAGAGATACCAAATGCAATGGATATTCAGAGTTCTGCAACCGCAAGTATTCCAATATCACATACATGGGCACGCATGACTCGTTTGCAATCGGCAAGCTGGGTTCATTAGGGTCGAACCAAGCGGCGAGCTTGACAGACCAAATGGAAGATGGAATCCGACTACTTCAAGTGCAAACGCATAAGAGCGATAACTCTGACAGTTCGAATCCATCGGGACTGAATCTGTGTCACACCTCCTGTACTCTCAAGAACGGGGGAACACTTGAATCCTACTTGAAGAAAGTGGGTATATTTTTGAACAATAACAAAAACGAAGTGATCACGCTGGTCATGACGAATCCTGATAAGAGGCCTGTGACCGACTTTGCCAAAGCGTTTGAAAATGCGAATGTAAAGGATTTAACGTACAAGCCGAACTCTCAAAAGATTTCGAAGGAAGACTGGCCGACCTTGCAGCAGATGATTAACAAGAACCAGCGCCTGGTCGTTTTTCTCGATGATAAGGCTGATTTTGATCAGGTGAACTACATCTTACCGGAATTCAGAAACATTTGGGAAAACGATTTTGATCAAACAACGTCGAAGTTTAACTGTACGCCGAGTCGCTACGTTGGTGATACAAGCACGATGATGTACATGATCAACCACTTCCTCGACAAGACAATCTTCACCGACAAGATCACGTCGCCTGACACAAACAAAATCGATCAGACTAACTCGGTGAAATCCATCCTAGGTGACGCAAACAATTGTGCAAAAATGCACGACAGCTACCCTACGTTTGTGCTGGTAGACTATTATTCATCGGGAAATGGCAGTGTTTTTGAAGCAGCTGCGCAAATAAACAATGTCGATTACAAGAATAAGCCCCTGGCTACGAGCAAGGACGAGTCCAATAATAATTCAGCTGCCATGGCTTTTCCTGACGCCAATTGGCTGGGTATCGCACTGGTCTTCGTATCAACCATTGCCTGGCTATCTTGAACAAGTGCATGTTTAACGTATTCGTACTCACTTGCTCATCGTTTGCAACTGGCACGAACGCCTAATTTGTAGAGCATCTAAGTACAGCCGGCAACCTCGGCCTGTAATCCTCTATAGACATTTCCTTCCGAACAGTAGCCCTTCGAGTAAGATATAGCCCCCAAACTATTTATATATTCTTGACATGTCTATGAAGTTCGCGTTTAGTCGACGTCCATCTCACCCTGCTTCTGGTTCTCATTACCCTGCTGCTGCTGCTGCTGCTCAGACTGCGGAGCCCCTTCGCCATTGCCTTCAGGCTTTGGCGTGTCCACCGGCACACGAGGCTTGGGCTTCGTGAGGATCGGCGTGCAGACATAAATAACATCGTCTTTCTTCTTCAAAATTTCATCCGACGTCAACTTCGGCTCCACATTCTTAGGCAGTTCGCTTTGCTTGTACATATAGTCATCAAGCCACTTGCCGACAGTGGCAGCTTTCTCAATGACTTTCATCTTGTCATCATCGGACAAGTGGTCGTACTTCTCCGGTTCATTCTCAAACACAGACATGTACCTGTTTACCACTTCACGTAATTGCGCCGCAGCACGAGGACGCTCATCGTATTCCTTCCAGCGGAAGTGCACAGGAGCAGCAGCCTTCTGCAATGTTTCAAGACGCGACACATACGCAGACTTTGAAGCATCCTCGCCCTCTTCGGTGTATAGCCAGTCCTCAGACTCGCCGAGCATCGAGAGTAGCTGCTCCTTCTCCTGGGGCTGGACGAACTGAGAGTACCGTTCGTCTAGCTTAGAACGTGTGTCGTAAACAAACTCCTCCAAAGCGTTCTTGCGGTCCTCCGTGTCAGCCACGAGCTTGTCTGCAGCATACATCTTGCCCTCCTGCTCCTTCAAGTCTGCGATCATGCTCTGGTCAAGAAGACCAATACCAGAGACGATCGGCAGGTCATCTTTGCGCTGCAGCTTCTTCACCATGCGCTTCTCAGTCTTTGGCTCAGTGCCTTCAGGGGCTGCTGGGTCGACCACAGGCACTTCCTCTTCCTTCTCAATTTCATCGACAGTGTAAGCACTTTCCACATTCAGAACGCCATGCAGATTCAGACGCGCCTTTACTTTGACGATCGAGTGCTCGCCCTGTGCATTCGGCGCAACATTCTTCACCGTGACACGACCGAGCCATGGGTTCGTGCCCTTGGGCAACGTCTCCGGGTTGCAGTATGCAGCGTCCAGCGTGAAGGGCTCCTTGCGGTAGAACGTAAGGATCTTCGTTGACGGCACAGGGTTGTTTGTGTTGAACACGACAAGTTCGTTCTCTTCGTCCGGCACATCTGGTGCCGGCTCCCACGACACCTTAATCGGGTACGACGAAATGTCATGCACTGAGAATTCACGCACGCGGAACACTGGGGAGAGCGTAGCGCAGGCCAGCGTGCAACCACGCACGTTAGCTTCATCCTGATTCAGTGTATACGACAGAGGCCTGCCGAACCATTGTGAAATACGTTCCTTCAAAGCAGGGACACGTGAGCTACCACCCACTAGCTCAATGCTGAAAATCTCATCCTTCGTCAATCCGGACTGAGACAGAGCAGCATCGAGGGGTTCGTGCACACGCTCGAGGTATGGTGCAATAAGGTTTTCGAACTCCTCACGTTTGAGCTGCGAGGCAGCATCGATGTCATTCATTAGACTTTCAACATTGAGTTGAGCAAACGTGTTGGCTGACAGGACCTTCTTGAGACGCTCGCAGCCTGCCGCCAAGCGGAACGTCGATTTAGGGTTCGATAATACATCAATCTTGTACTTATCGTTGAATTCTTTGGCAAAGTGCTCCATCAAAGCACGGTCAAAGTTGCGGCCACCAAAGTTCGGGTCGGCCCAAGCACCAAGGACAGTAAGCTGTCCCTTGCAGAATGCCACAACTGAGACCTGGTAGCTCGAATGACCAATGTCAACAAAGATGACATTGCGCGGGTTTTCAGGCTCTGGCAAGTCTGTCTTAGTGATACCATAGCCCAAGGCCGCAGCTGTAGGCTCGTTCATCACACGCAGAGGGTTCAAGTTGGCGATCTCAGCGGCGTTGAGCATAGCACGACGTTGCGCGTCGGTGAACCAAATTGGCACAGAGATCACAACATCGCTGACACCTGAACCGCCAAGCTCACGCTGTGTGGTGTCACGCAGCTTGCCGAGGTACATGCCCAGCAACTGTGTGGCAGAGAAAATATGCTCCTCACCTTGGAAGCGCACCTTCACACCCACCTCGCCCTTGGCATCCACAAGCTCGGCATTCACAAACGGCTTTTCAAATTGCTGAATGGACTCATCCTGGAACGTGCGACCAATCAGTCGCTTAAGCGAGCCAACCGTGTTCTTGAAGTTGGATGTCTGTGCGTTGGCAGCGCCTTCACCGAGCGCACGAGCCTTCTGACCAAACGAGACTAGAGATGGAGTGCTGCGATTGCTAACTTCATTCGTTACAATGTCGACGCCACGCGCACGCGCGACACCGATTTTACTGCTGATATTTCCGATATCCAGACCCACGACACTTGACATGATGGGTTTAAGATGAACGTAATAGAATGACGACAGCCTACTTTTATTCCGCTTGCTATGTGGCCGCCGCCCACGAGGCAGCCTTCGAGAAACAGGGCGCACTAACCAATCGTGTCATGACATTGATTGTGTTGCACCTAATAGGGACTTGGGTATATTCTACAGGATTCTGTATGCTTCGATTTACTTCGACGTGTTTGCCGCAGAGGATGACAAATCACCATGCGTTATGTTCACGTCACACTAGTGACAAGGATACGAAACAAAGGTCCCCACTCGCACATGGACAATCGCATGTGGGCTCGCCTAGGATCGATAGAGTTATCAAATTGCCGCAGCACGACAATCCTCATCTTAGCGCACCGAGTTCTCGACAATCTAAGCGGGAGTCTTTTTTTTGATGGTACAACCTCTACAGGATTTTGGGCCACAGAGCCGTACCTACCGCAGGTACTACCTACCTAGGCAGTTTTGAATACATGACATGGAAGGAGCACTCTGAAGGCTCTATCATCATCATGGGGAAGATAGAGAGAGGGAGAACTAGATCAGGAACATAGACAAACATCCAATAAAGCAGCTTAGTTCATGCGACGAACAAGACGGTTGATGTCCGACTCACGGTCACCGTATTCACCACCCTCAATGTAGTGGTTGAACTTCCGCTTCTGGAAGCCGCCCGTCGGACTGGAGAGTTGGAAGGGCCACAGGAAACGGTTCGCCACCTTAAAGTTAGGGCCGACCGTCGCAATCTCGTGAACAAGGTCTTCCACCGAAATGATGCCGTACTTGCCGAGGTGAGCCTCGAGGACGCTGTTGTCCGAGATAGGAATGCGCTGCTTGTCCACCTTGACGTAACCGCGCTTGTAAATGAGCTCGCGAATCGACTTGAGGTTCGGCTCGCCCCATGTCACGTATGGCGAGATCAACTGAAGCATCTGTTGAGTGGCCGCCGTCAGCTTCACGAAGACACCGTTGTTAATTTGGCGAAGGCGCAACAGCTGCATGATCTTACGTGGCTTGGGTGGAATGTTGCTGACACCACGCAGACGGATCACGAAAGCCACACGAGGCTGGGATGGCACGAAGAAGTCGCCCTGCGACTTGGCCAGGCGACGCAAGCGGATCTGCTCACGCTCCGCAGCCTTGTACTCCTTCACGTATTGTTCAGCGCGCTTAAAGATAACCTGACGCTTCTGCTTGCGGGCCTGTATTGTGTTAGTTTGTGGATCTTTGCAACAGTTTAGGCGTCACAGACAGACGCCTGACGAACTCGCTCTCTCTACCCGCATGAAAGGCACCCTACGCCATTGTGCAAAAACGACGTCTCCGTCTTTGTGATCAGCCCCGAAAGATGGTATATTAGAGACATCATCGACGTAACAAGCAGTCTAGTCCAAAAGAGGATAGTTATGCATCACGTAGACAGAGAGCACTTTCACCAAGCATCAAGCAAGTAGTCTCAAGGAGCCATCTGACCAAGTACATACCTTACGGAGCTCAAGGGCCTTAGCCTGGTTCTCCTCGCGGAGCTTAGCATCGGCCTTACGCTTCTTCAAGAGCGTCTCCGGGATGAGCACATCGTTAGCGCTTGGCACAGAACTGCGGTGCCTGTTAGCAAACATATCCAAACCATGCCTCGCAGACCCATAGCACACATGCTCTCTGTAACACTCAATACATTGGGGACGCGCGCGCGCAGTCAGCACAGGAAAGAGTATCGTTCGAGCTAACAGACATGTCACCTTGCCTCATTCAGCAAGGCTCTTCCGAAGGCATTTAGGCTTTCTACGCGCGCGAGATCCACAAATAGTGCACATAACACACGTAGCACAATACATCTGCGTAATTAGTACGTACGTCTTGACCGGGGCGGCAGCAGACATCTTGACGAAAGGTGAAAGCGTCGGTGCAACCGGTGGAAGGTTGGAGTGGAAAACTTTTGCCCGTACACACACACCTTACGGTGCATCGACCCAGTCGTACACACATGTTGATCACGTGCTCCATTGTAGTTCTATGGTTTGCACGTGATATGAGTTTGATCTAATCTCACTTATCTGCCCTAGTACGAAGGGACAATTGTTCAGGTACGTTCATGGTAAATCAAAGGCATCCATCAGGATCATTTTACTTTTAGGTAGCTTTGGTACTTAAAAAGTATAAGGTTACCTGCGAATATATATGCATATTAGAGAGTCGACACTTTATTGACGTCGCTCGTAGCGCCGTACGGGAAGGCAATGTGCCAACGTTGTGCCTCGACAAGTTGTGATACTACCTTAGGGCACGTAGATATATGCAGCCATCCTGCTTCAGTTGCATGCGAGGCTCGTATCCTTGTGAGTGCTATAGGATCATACGGGTCAGAGCTGGTAATTATGCATAAACCAAGCAGTTGCTGTTAGTTTGGTAAGCAGGCTGCTACTGCTGATGTGCCTTAATTCCTCGATTTAGATGCTGTTCATCCACATTGACGCGCGTGTCAAGCCGGCTTGTGCGTGTGTGTACGTGTGTATTGTTCATTTATCTTGCTGCTGCCAAGTACGTGTATGCTTACGGAGCACAGAGATGTCGCTCTTCTTTGCAGACAATACAGGGCTAGAAGATAATCCACTTACATCGTCAAGTGCGGAGGTATGGGGTGGGACGGCGCCATCCACGGAGCCAGCCCTGCCAAGTGCGGGCTTGTCACAGCCACAAAGCATCTTGAATGATGATGATGACATTGATGAAGAGCACCCATGGGGTCGTCCCTTGGAACTGCCAACAAGTACGGCGAAGCAAGAGTCGCACGCGAACGCGTGGGATACCGCCACGGATATGATGAGTGATGAGAGTGCTATTCGTGGCGGCTTTGTTCACGACGTTGTGAACTCACATGCTGAAACATCCGAACACCGAGAGAGTTTGTTAAGTGCGAATGATGTCGCTCCTCAACCCCCTCCAAAGGATGTGGAAACGCAATCCAAGCGAACACAGAGTAACAACGCTGCGTCAACAAAAAACACCTCTGTATACCCAACTAGTTATTCGCCATTCGCGCGCGTTGAAAGCCTAGGACCGCACCCTGCAACGGCCGAAGATATATACGGTGTGCCAGAGAACTTTTTGGAAGTTGAAGTCCGAAATCCAAGAACTCATGGGCACGGGCGCAAAATGTACACTGACTACGAAGTGGTCACAAGGACCAATATCCCGGCGTTTAAGTTGCGATACTCCTCTGTCTGGCGAAGATACTCAGACTTTGACTATTTCCGCGAACTGCTCGAGCGTGAGTCAACGCGAGTTAATATCCCACCTTTGCCGGGCAAGGTGTTTACGAACCGATTCTCTGAAGAGGTCATAGAGCACCGCCGTGAAGGACTCGAACGCTTTTTGCAGATCGTGGCGGGACACCCGTTGCTACAAGTACGTTCAAAGTCAAAATAACTCACAGTACAGACAGGCAGCAAGCACCTCGCTGCCTTCCTACAAGATAGTCACTGGAAACGTCCATAATAGGTTCGTTTGTATAAATGTCTCGTTTTGTTATACATCCACACACGCGCGCCATTGGGGGGAGGGTGTTGCAACTAAAAACGTGACATCAAAGACTAGTAGAGCGGGCCGAGGTCTCTATGCAACTGCTCACAACAGCACACGTGAGTCAAGTGAGATTGATAGAACACAATAAAATAACATATCAAAGACAAACGATTCCTGAATATCGTTTTTGTTTAAATAGAACGAGTGGCAAAGGCTCCCATCCATACACGGTGTAATTAATCAGACTTTGTCGGCTTCGCGCGCTGGGGCCGTGGAACTCCATTAGCTTCAAGTAGAGGATCATCCTCCGCTTGAGGCTCGCGGAAGCTACCGCACAACCGGTCACATGTAGTAAAGTATTGACCGTAGTTGCAAGTGAAGTAAAGATGGTGAAGAGTATGGTGAGCCGGTCCATTGATGTATTTCTCCAGCCCTGTGTTGTTGATCATGTCTGAGTCATGGATCAAAATACTCCATATATTGACAAAGCCGAAGAGAGCGAGGAACAAGAGTTTGTTAAGGGGGAAGATCCAAGGGAAAATATGGTATGGGAGACTTTGCGCATAGCCATCAAGTGGATGAAAGGCATGCGAAGCAAACGGTGTGGGTACAACCCACTTGTGATGCGGCTTGTGGATATACTTGTATATGCGTGGATGGTGTTCTGAACGGTGCACCCAGTAAATGCAAGCGTCAGTAAACACCAGAAAGAGTGGCACACTCAGTATCAAGTACCATAATCCATACTCGTCCCAACGATCGTATGCGAGCGAATAACCACGTACTTCCAGCACGAACCAAGGAAGGGTAAGCAAATCAAGCATCGGGAATGCGCGTAAGGATGACTGAATCTCGAGCTTCACTTGGTTCTTTAGATACAGTGGATGTTTCTTCAGATCCTTGTTGAAAAAAAAATAGTATGAGAAACCTGCGCAGGAGAAATATAGTAAAATGATGCCAATGTATGTGATCACATAGAGCGATATGATTTGACGAATTATGTTGTCGCGCGGAAGCCACGACACCTCTTGACCAGGTGCGCCACACGCCATAAGCCGATCAGCCTCAGTGATAGTCTGATTCAAAGCCATGGCATGCGTTGCAGAGCAGATCGGTGAGTAGCGTGAGGCAGGAAGCATCTTTGCCCAGACATTGTCGAGCAAGAACTCGTCTGCCAGGTGAAGAACAAGGTCCATCTGCACAGCTAAGTCCGTGTCAGGTTATTGGCAGACAAGTAGGGCAGGTGGAAAAAGTACTAGAGTACGTGCGGTCTCAGGCTACTTTTATGACACTTGTATCAAAGTGGCGTGACTCTCATAACACGTGGTTTCTCCACCTGTCAAAACCTTGTGAAACAACCTACACGCGTGGATAGTGTGGAACAAAATCTTGTGCTATCCAAATCCCATGAAATCGCCATTTCTATATTAGACCAGGGACGTACGCGCACCATTCACCCTGATTGGACGGTATAGGTGACACGACTTGACACCACTTCCAAACTATGCATTGTTCTCGATCCAAAGTTGCATTCCAGTCAAGCGTGCCATATGTGAGGCGAGATATGATAGGCGCCACGCTTGGAGCAGGGACAGGCAACGGATCATATAAGGTGCGCAGTCCAGCCACATGCAAAAGAGTGTGTGCAAGTGCAGCCAGACCATGCCCGTATGAACGCTGGTGCGATAACGCATATACGAGTAAATGATTGCTTATGTCCCCATAGAACATGAAGCGCGATGGAAGTAGGGCGCTCGAGGAGCTTTGGATATGAGGGTATTCACTAGGCGAGCACATGCTCATGCTCATGATGTTCAGTTCATTATTCCGAAGCTGCATCTCAATCGATACCAAACCCACATCGCGCAGCTCAACGAATACAGTACCACTCTTTGACGACCATAGCGATACACGGGCACGAACGCGCTGAGGCGGTAATGTACGATTGCCCTGACTGTTCGTCAAAGTAGACGACTCCTCTAGGCACCTATCTTTCATGTACAGGTGGAACTCATGAACCAAGTCCTCGACTGAAGAAAGTAAAGACACGTCTCGGCTTCGTTCCGTTACCCGTTCAATCCATGCTGTCGTCGCTTGAAAGGTGAGGGAGGACGGGATCGGCTGCAGAGGCGCACGCACCGACTGGGTCGCACTCGTCGAATGCTTTTGCCTAGAATCTTGGCAGGGAGGAGAGTCGGTGGAAATGCGTCGTTTCTTGCGCATTCGGAGAATGATGTCTCGCTTATCATTAGGCTCGAGTGGCCTGCGCTGTTGCTCTTGTTCAAGAACTTCTAGCGCGTTTACCGGTGGTTCCATCCCAGTCAGTGGACTTCGAAGCATGGATACAACCTGATTAGCGATATGAAGCATACTCGTAGCATTTTGCAAAAATGTATGAAGACCTTGGGTAGGCGTGGGTGCCGCCGTTGAGCTCCGATCCGCGCCTATTGCAGCTGCAAGCCCTTGTGCACCTGAGCGACGCATCTGCAAGACGCCATCCATGGGGTATATAAGATCATTCAGTCCATATAGAAGACCATCATGCATGGATGGATGTGCTGGGAGGGGCTGCCCTGACGACAACGGGGTATTAAGGAGGGTCTGTGCTTGCTGGACACGCGTCAGCGCTGCTTTCCAACATGTCACATCAGCAACATTAGATTCCTGACTCGATTTTCTGCCTGCATTTGATTCAGCTCCGGCTCTTGATCCTGAAGAGAATCCAGATATGTCAGCGGCCCCTCCCTCTTCAGCTGTCATCAACGTTGACAAGGGGCCAGAATCACTCGCACACGCCAAGAACCAGCAATTTTAACACTTCGATAGTTGGACACGTCGAGACAGATGATGATGGTTTGGCACGTGACCTGTGTCCATGGTTGCACGCGTCATTGGCGCACCTTGATTTATCGCCTGCGCACGAGCCTAGTATAGTGACTGTGGCTCACGACAACCTGCTTGCTGTTTGTACTGCAGGCATTTGCTTGCCTATGGGGATGACGAAGTCCAAAGAAGAACTGAATATGGCCTCTGACGTTGCCCGAGTTGCAGAATTGCTGAAAGACAAGAAGAGTAGGTCTTGAACCGTAACACTACACTTACACTCCAGCAACTCGTGTTGTTGTGATGGCGGGCGCAGGTATCTCAACAAGTGCAGGCATCCCTGATTTCCGCTCTCCTGTAACAGGACTTTATTCCCGTTTAGAAAAATATAAGTTGCCCTATCCCGAGGCGCTATTTGATATTCAGTATTTCCGTCGAGATCCCCAGCCCTTCTACACCCTATTCGAAGAGTTGTATCCTGATGGAACGAAATATCGCCCTACACTGACACATACTTTTATTCGCCTTTTGGAAAAGAAAGGGAAACTCCTTCGTTTATTCACACAGAATAGTATGTGATTCTGTTTCTGCCTACTTCGAGCTTACAATCAGTCGACACGTTAGAGCACCTGTCTGGACTAAATGAAGACAAGATTGTCGAAGCGCACGGATCATTTTCAAAGGCCCGTTGCATCAACTGCAAGACACCTGTCTCCAGGGAATGGTTAGAAAAGAAGGTGAAAGGTGGTCATGTCGCTCGTTGCGAGCAATCCAAGTGTCAATATGAGACAACACTAGCGCCACCGATCAAGCCAGATATTACTTTCTTTGGAGAGAGCTTGCCTGAAAGGTTCTTTGAAAGACTCTATGATCTTCGAAGAGCCAATTTACTCCTTGTAATGGGGACATCGTTGGTCGTGCAACCATTTGCGTCGCTCATTGACGAAGTGCCATTGGACTGCCCGCGCGCCCTGCTAAATCTAGAGCGCGTTGGTGAGACTGGGCGGGGGAGTATGTTTTCGAAATTTGGTCTGGATTTCAGCGAAGGGTTTGATTTTGATTCAGAAGACTCGCGCGACATATTTTGCCCTGGTGCCGTCGATAAAACGGTGCGTCTCATAGCCCAAAAGTGTGGTTGGGAGGTACGTGTCTCAAAAAAAAACGCAATCACAGGATTCACATCTATGATAGAACGAATTGGACGAAATGCACCAACAGATGCACCGAAAATTGGACCGCATACATGGCCTGACGGTGCAACTTGATGAGAGGAAACAACTCTCGACGAAAAGCACGTCAGCTACACTCGCCGATTCACTGGCAGATCAGCTTCGAACCACGTCATTAGAAGACGACAATGACGCTAAAGACGAGTTGTGTGATAATATTGCTGATGAGAAAAATAGTGCCAAGGAAAAACTGTAGGTCATCATGATTTGACATTTGACGCAAATGGGTATGTCCTCGATGTGATCCGGAGTCTCATGACAAAATCCGTCCTTTTTTCTCTCAGACGCCTGGGCTCCACTTTACCAGGCCATAACATGAATGAGGCAGATAGAATAGCCGAAACGTGCATACAAGTGTATTCATCTCTCCCCCATGGTGGTGCAAAGCCACAGAAGCGATCGAATGGTCGGTGTGTATGCACAGAGGTCACACACATTATCTAACCTAGGCATGAGTGGACAATTCTCGCAGGTGCTGTGTTGCATATCAAGGAGGGTAACCTTGTCCCTATTGCTGTGGCGACAGGTGCCAAGTGCATGCCATATGATCGGCTTTCTGAACATGGTGACGTATTGCACGACTATCATGCCGAAGTGCTTGTTCGACGAGGTGTCCGTTCGTGGCTTCTTGAGCGGCTCATCAAAGAGCAACAGGCACCGATCGATTGCGGCGTAGTGGATGAACTTCCGCGCCTCCTTGTCCCCACAGAATGGCATGAAAGCAAGCCTTCTCGCTGGAAACTTGCATCAGATTTTCGTTTGTCTTGGTATGTGTCTATGCTACCATGTGGTGAAGCATCGTCCTCGGCTCTTCGCGCGCGTCATACAATGGAAGATGGACATGCACCAGAGCCTGTGCGGTACTCATCTTCTGCATCTGCAGTTCTACGCGGGCGCACTATGTCGCAACTGTCAACTTCAGCTTGCATACTTAGGACTAAGCCTGGACGTCCAGATGCACCCCCGAGCATAAGTATGTCATGCTCCGACAAGCTCATGCTCTGGAGCGCCCTAGGCATCCAAGGAGCTTTGTTGTCGCGGTGGATCGAGCCAGTTTTTATCAATCAAATCGTTGTGAGCTTTGACCCGTTTCTCTGTCCGGGTCTCACTGCATCCGAATGTTGCGCATCCTGTTTGTCTGCTTTATCTGAGCGACTTGAGAATGAGGTAGTGCATCGTCCGAACGTGTTGACTTCATCGCTCATGTTTCCCCATGCGCGAGAATGCGTTGAAAGACAGGTTCTAAAGGAAACTCACCTATCTAAAGGCACTTCTGCATGGCAAGATGTCGAACCAGTACCCAGTGCCGCCTCCGTGCTTTGGATTCGCGGACGGCCGTTGGAGAAACTATTAGGCGGTATCAAAATGGGCGCATCTCTGCGAAGACGTGGAAATACGCCCCTTCCTTTATCCACCTTGTCTTCAGTATGCCAGCGTGCTTGGTACATGCAATATCTTAACGCGTGTAAAGTCCTATCAAATGATGATACTTGCTCTTACCTCGCGTATTACGACCAAAAGCATGCATCCAACAACGCATCAACAGCTGCATATTCAGAGCGTAAAAATATGCTTTTGGGATACAGCTCCTCTTCTGCGAAGCTTTATCGGTTCCTTGACATGCGCTATTCGATGGATGATCCTGTTTTACCTCCGTCGTCTTCGGCGCCCTTGTCGGCTTGGATTCGAACGCCTCGAGCCTTGCAAGACTTCAGGGTGGAGGAAGGCTGACGGTCAAATCTGTTTGGCGCCTTTTCAAAAATGCGCACGCACGAACTTTTTTTCAATGCCAAGCGAGGCACGGACACCGCGATTTGAATAATTTTTTCATATATTTCCTTCTTTCGGTTGACTATGACACGATATACAAAACTGGATGGTCGTAGGTCCATTTCGCATGGACCGAGTGGACAGACTGAAATACACGGACCGAGTGATGAAGTGACAACTAAGGAGAATGAATTGGATCAAAAAATTCATACGAATGACCCTAAAGCACTCTTGAAACGAGCAAAACTCTTACGGCTTAAGGCCAAGAAAGCCAAGTCAGAAGAGATCCAATTGAGGCATCTGCAGCAGGCAAAAGCGTTGGAACGCGAAGCCTCTGCTGCAAACGGATCACGAGGAATACTAGGGAAGCGTAAAGGTCATAATCGCGACACTAGTGTGACGAGTGATTCTCGTCGTCGAATAGGTACGAACTTTCATTATACTTCTTGCATATGTGACGAGCTTATATTAACCACACATGCACTCGCCAGATCCTGACCAGCGCTCGGAATTTCGTCGGGTGAAACGAGCAGAGGAACGAAAAAACAAAATGCGCTGCTTTGTTTGCCGCGCATTCTCACATGCAGCCAAAGACTGTCCACAGAATGTTTCGGGGGACACGCAAGGTAAAGATACTGTTGGCATTTGCTTCCGATGTGGAAGCACAGAACATTCACTCGCGCAATGCCGGCGTCCAAGATCAGAGCAAGCTGATGAGCTGCCATTTGCCACTTGTTACATTTGCTCAGAAAAGGTACGTTGTTCGAGGTATGCGGTCTCGACTCACGCTTATGTAGGGCCATTTGGCATCAAAGTGTCCTCAGAACAAGGGAAAGAGCGTTTATCCTGATGGAGGCGAATGCAAGGTCTGTGGCTCTGTTGAGCATCTTGCGAGAGATTGTCCTCGGGATCCCCGTCGCATCACACATGCTTCGCACGTTGAGGCTGGCGGTGTGGGTCTTCTAGACAACATGTCCAGCGGTGGCGCAGATGAAGATGAGTTCCATGTTGTTGCGCAGCATCGGCTGAATCAGCAGAAGGATGCTCAACGGGAATGGAAGAAGCTGCATATGTCATCATCAACACCAACTGGAGCCGCATCCGCCAAAGTCGTTCGTTTCTAGGTATATTTGTAACATACATAGGGTATATGGAAACATGATCTAAACACGAGGATAATGAAACTCTGGATGTCCGCGAAGAACCATTAACCGAGCCATCGGTAGATGAAATAAAAGGCTGTAAGGGTGAGCACGGCGCCGCCGAAGAACAATATCGTGTCTTGTGTACTCATGCGATCAATTACACCGATCAGTTCACGACTCAATCCAACAGTATTTGCTGCGTCTAACAAGCGCTTGCGAGTCTGCTTCAAGATACCCCGCTGCTCAGTGAGATTGCCGAGCACGGAACGGCCTTGTGCAATAAATGCGTCCAGCTGGCTCTCTGTATTTTGAATAAATGAGTGCTCCCGCAATGCGTGTGACTCGCGCATGCTGTAGGTGCGTTCGTCAGGGGGGGCATAAGTGGCCGAGTGTATACGATATGCAGCGAGTGGATCTTGTTGTAGAGTTGGCATGGCCGGAGTCGAGTATGATGGCTGGCCTGTAGTCACAGAGACCGTTGGAATGCCAGACATATGATGCGTGGACGTCGAGGGCGTGGAGTATCCCATAGGCTGGTACGGAGCATAAGTCGAAGAATTTTGTGCAAGATCTGTGCTGTAGACGCCTCCTTGTCCGATAGATGGTTGCATATCTACGACGCGCGCTCGTGTTGCAGTAGTGTTAGGATTGGCTCCCGCGTGAAAAGACAAGGCGGACGAAGCATTAGTAGGTGGACGTGCTTGTACATGCGCGAGCTCTTCGCGGAATTGCCTCACCTCAGCATGGAAGTTGGCTGCGCGGTTAAGGGCCTTTTCTCGCTTAGAAATGACAAGCTCCCGCTTAGCTATGGCCTCGTAGTCCTCGATGGTCTTGACAAATGCCGAGAGAGACGTCATGATTTGTGAGCGGAGGGAAGCATGTGCCAAGGGATCGCGCGAATACGCATCAATATCTGCTCGGATCGCAGCACTTTGACGACCCGCGAGATTATATAGGGAGTTCATTAGCTATGAGGCACGGAAACCGAAACGGACGACGGAGCAGACCCATGTTTTGTTGCCATGGCTCGAGGCGCCCCGCTTTGCCCACCGCCGACGCCCAGGCTTGACACGCAACTTGGAAGCGTGGTTTGATCACGTGGAGCCTCTAGGAGCGTCGGGCCCACCTACTAGGCCCACGGTCTCAGACATTCTGCTACCAAACAGGCAAGTATGTGCGTGTATGCGAGTGCAGGTAGTGTCGAGAGACGAGAGTGGACTTGAACGGGGCAATAGGTGTTGCTGCAAATTGTCGTTGAAACGTCAGGCACCATGTCGGACGAGGCAGCCCCTCAGCCTGGCGGTATGACGTCGATGGACTAGTAAGTGGTGGAACTTGGGAGTTTGCATACATGCAAGCAAGCGAGTGTGTAGATGCAAATCTAACGCAGTGTTCAGCTACGCGGATTCGTATGCGCATTTCGGAATTCATGAAGAGATGCTAAAGGACGAAGTACGGACGTTGTCGTACCGACAAGCGATCCAAAACAACCCGCACCTTTTCAAAGGTAAGACAGTCTTGGATGTTGGCTGCGGCACAGGAATCTTGTGCATGTTCGCAGCCAAAGCAGGAGCGAAAAAGGTCGTGGGTGTGGACATGAGCAACATCATTGACCAGGCGAAGGTCATTGTGAAAGCGAACAAGCTGGACCACATCATCACGCTAGTTAAGGGCAAGATGGAGGATGTCGATCTTGGTCTAGGTCCTGATGGGAAGGTTGATGTAATTGTGAGTGAATGGATGGGCTACTTCTTGCTGTACGAAAGTATGCTGGACACTGTGCTTCTGGCTCGTGATAAATACCTAGCGCCAGGAGGCGTCATGATGCCGGACCATGCGACGCTGTACTTGTCGGCCATTGAAGACCAAGAGTATAAGGAGGAGAAAATTGATTTTTGGGACGATGTGTACGGCTTTGATTACTCATGCATCAAAGAGATTGCTCTGCGCGAGCCGCTTGTCGATACCGTTGAGCTACGAAGCGTGGTATGCGACCCTGCGCCTCTGATGCATTTGGATCTTATGACTGTAAAGAAGGAAGACCTGTCGTTCAAGAATCCCTTCCGCCTCCATGTAACGCGCAACGACTATGTACACGCGTTCCTCGGCTGGTTCGATATTGGGTTTGAAGCATGCCACAAACCCGTGCGCTTTTCCACTGGCCCTCACTCTCGCTACACGCACTGGAAGCAGACTGTGTTTTATACGCCCGGCAATTTGACTGTGAGCCAGGGCGATGTGATTGAAGGCACGCTGTCTTGCATGCCGAATGCGCGGAACAATCGTGATCTGGACATTTCGATCACGTACAAACTGGAAGGTGCGAATCCAGCGGAAGGCTCGATGGACTACAAAATGTACGTTTAGTTACCTGGCATGCACGCAGGTCAAGATCTGTTTTGAGGTCGACGCGAGCACTAACGCATTGGTTATTCAGGTCTTAATCCCCTTTCACATGATGCCTCTTCCTCCTCCTCTCCTCGAACCCAGCTTGCCGGTCGCCTGACCCCGTCTGTGGAATAGGGAGGCAAGGCGCAGTGCTACACGAACGAATGGGATGTACAAAGATGATACCCCATGTGCTTACAGAAGTCGTAGCGACATACACATGTCGAACCAACATATCATTCATCTACTTGCGATACCACAGGACAGCTTGGCGAGACCGGCGGATCTTGCGCTGCAGCTGCAGGATACCGTACAAAAGCGCCTCAGCACTTGGGGGGCAGCCTGGCACATACAGGTCAACAGGAACGATCCGATCGCATCCACGCACGACACTGTAGCTATAGTGGTAGTAACCACCGCCATTTGCACAAGAGCCCATAGAGATCACCCAGCGTGGCTCTGGCATTTGGTCATACACTTTGCGGAGGGCTGGCGCCATTTTGTTTGTGAGTGTGCCAGCCACAATCATGATATCACTCTGACGCGGAGTCGCACGGAACACAATACCGAGACGGTCCTGATCGTAGCGAGGACCCGATGCATGCATCATCTCGACGGCGCAGCAAGCCAAACCGAACGTCATAGGCCACGCCGAGCTCTGGCGCGCCCAGTTGACGATTTTGTCGAGCGTCGAGAGAGTGTATTCTATTGGTAGTTAGCGCGAAGGGGAGGTCCCAAAACATCCTGCATACATACCAACAGTATTTCGAGGGGTCTCAAGACTCAGCTGATTGCCACCGACTTGGGCCACTTGACGAGACGGAGCGGCTTCACGCTTCGGCGCCACCGACTGGTGCAGCGCACGAGTCGCAGCAGCGCGTGCAAAGCACGATACACCTAGCAGAGTGTGAGTATGTGGTATTTTTTTGCAGTTACACACATACCGAATGGAGCTGACAGCAGAGACTTGGCAGGAGCTGTAAGCAACATGGTCGCTGCTATATGATCGCCGAGGAATGAATGGAAGACGCCGACACAATTCGCTTTCGCACTTACTCGTAAGGCCGGTTTAATGCTACCTATGTGATTGGCCACGACGGGACATCTATTTCTATGGCCCACGTGTTGGATGTTGGTGGAGGGCACGCGTGGGAGGATGTAGCACTTCGTCGAGCCCAGCGGCGAGCGCGTCGAGCCACGTACATAAATCCTCGACAGTCCGGCTCATCTCGGCCTGGAGCTCTTGGCGGCTAAGCAACGCAGCATAATCAAGCGTGCGGAGCACGGGACCTTCGAAGGGCGCCACGGACGAGCCTTTCGATGGCACATGAAATACATCTTGCGTGGTTGCGGATAAATCGGATGTTGCGTCAGCGACATTCGGAGCTGCGGGTATCGTCCAGTTGCGCATGTCCCGAGGATCCGGTCTCTTCGCTTGGTCGGAATACTCACGCACATGCCTTTTCGAATTTGTAGGATCATGTCGCAATCTTGCCGTCCCCATCATGGTCGGGTCAGACCCGCCATGATGCTGCCGTCGATGTGCGCTCGTGGCCCTGGCATTCGCAGCAGGCGGCACGCTCGTATTCGCGACAGATGTGGAGTATGGGTCCAGCGATGTCAAAGACACGGAGGATGGCAGTGTCGCCAAGTTCGTGGTCGGAGAGTCCGTAGGCTCAGGTGAGCCGTCCTGATCCGCTTCTTTCTGTTTGGATAAGAAGCGTGTGAGACGATTCCCGGGGACAGAGCGGCTGCGTGGTAGCTCACTGACCGTCGATGCGGGTGCACAAGTCACAGCAGCCGTGTTGGCATGTCCACGACTGCGTGTTCGGCTGAGCGTGCCTTGTGGTCGAGACCCAGCAGTGTACGGTTCCTCAAGAAACGATGGCGTAGAATCACGGCCTTCATCAACGCTTCGTTTCGCGCTTTGTGTTTCCCACACAAGCGAAGAGGACGACGACACAAGACGTAGTGTTCGGAGGGGTGTTTGCCGCATCGCGCGGTTCGGTATGTGGCCGACTCTTCGAAGCGCTGGGGATGAACGAGTTGATTCGACAGGATCCTCAACGATAGGTGACGCGGGCACAGAGTGGCTCGACTGCGACTCGGGCAGTTGTGGTGATGTGCTCACGGACGAGGATGACGTCGCCATCACGTCCAGTGCACTAGGTGGTTCCAAGGGGCTTACGACCGACTTAGCCGACTCGTCCATCGACCCTTTTCGCGACACGGGGATTGATATGGACGTGGGCGCTGACGCGGCCTCCGGCACGGACATGGATAAGCCTGAGATGGGTGGAGTAAATGTAGTTGATGATGAGGCGGGATGCCCTGAGGATGCATTCGCTGTCGAGAATGATGACGGCGGCTTCGCTTGTTCTGTCATGCGACTGCCAAGGCCGAATCGGAAAGGCGTACTGCCGGAGCCCGAAAAGCCTGCGCCGGCAGGTCGTGCGTTGGTCCGCGGAGGTGACGATACAGACACTGACGATGATGATGATGATGGTAGTGGTGGCTGCGACTGCGACTGCGTCTGCGTCTGCGTCTGAGATGGGGATGGTGGATGTGACGTTGGATAAGGATGCAGATGTGACGGCAACGGCAACTGCGTGAGCGGTGGATACGACTGCGACTCCGGCACAGAAAGAGGTTGCGACAGTGGCGGCGGATGTTTCACAGCCTTGACAGTGGCGAGCGCATTCTTCGGTGTGGATGTGATTGTGTTGATAGTACGAGATGTAGAGCGTGTCGTAGGATCGTCGGAGTCGTGCGCAGCCTCAAAGAGTCGGTACAGTGGATGGTCAGTAGGAGTTTCTGTGGGTGTCTCGGCTTCAGGAAGCGATGGCGCCGTGTCAGAGGGCGTTTCAGAATCGAACTGCCACTCTGGTTGGGGTGACTCGTCAACATTCGGGCGCACATCCGTCTGGATAGGAGGAAGTAGACTTTGGCGAATGCCACCAGCTTGTGTCCATTTATTGTACTGGACCAGAAGCTCTGTGAGAACACTAACAGGTACTTTAGCGTGGGCTTTCATCCAACGTATACGTGCGAGTTCATCAGCGGAAAGTCGATCACGGGGCTCTGCATCTAGGCAGGCGGCCACAAACTCTTGTAGCAGGGGTGAGTACTGCCCATTGTCAGGCAGGCGCGGGGGCTGGTTCTTGGGAATCAGCGTGATGGCTTGGTGCAGGTCATGTTGAGAGTATGGCGGATTTCCGGTGACCATTTCGTACACAGTGATGCCAAGACTCCATATGTCAGCCTTATAGTCGTACGACTTGCCCTCTAGGATAACTTCAGGTGCCATCCAGTACGGCGTGCCAACAAACGTTGACCGTTTTCCTCGTGCACTGCCTTGCACAAACGATGCTGCAACACCAAAGTCACACAGCATCACTTGGCCAGTTCGTGTCACCAATAGATTTGCCGCCTTCAGGTCGCGGTGAATGATGCCGACCGAATGAATGTAGCTCAGTGCCACAAGTACTTCACGCGTCACCACAGCCGCAAACCGCTCCGCGATGGGTCCTGCCTTCATGAGTGTCCGGATACTGCCTCCTTCGTAATAATCCATTGCAATGCACAGTGTCGGCCCATTCAGCCAGCAGCCCCAATACTGTACAATGTTCTTGGGCTGCGTATGTCGAATTTGACTCAGTAGGGCTACTTCATGCCATATCTCGGATACATCAAAGTCGGGCGTGTCAAGATCAATGACTTTGAGTGCCACGACTTTGTTGCTCGGCACATGCAAGCCACGGTACACGGCGCCGTACGAGCCACGTCCGATCATTTCATACCGGCGAAACTGTGCATCGGGCGACGCCTGTGCTCGGATTGACGTGTTCCCACTAGGACTTGAAGGCATCCATGGCGGTATTCGATCTGCCCCGTCACGCGACGTGTATCTGCGAGGCACTTCCTTTCCCTCGAGTGCAAGTGGCTGCGAGGTATGAATATGATCGGCAGTATCAGTGGCAACAGCAGGCCGTGTGCTTGCCTCTACGTCAGGCGGTATGCGTGGTTGTTGCCGATTTCGCATGCGTGTAAGACGAGAAATGGTCCCCGCGACGCGATTCGCCGCTACGCTGAATGGCTTCGACGTCGACGTTGCAGGCACAGAACGCATAGAATCCATTGACTCATTTGTTGTGACGCCACGCTGCGGTACACGGATGCTGCGCGAACCCGGTGACTCTAGCTTTGTGGACCCGTCCGCAGACCACATGGGTATCAATGAATCCATTCCTCGCATCGAACGAGTGGATGACGATGGCGTTAAGCTTGGAAAAGCCATATTGGCATCTGCCGCATTTTCGTCTGATGCGTGAATGCGCAAGTGTGGTATCTTAGAGGGCGAAGAAGCTTTGTGCATGTCGTGAGGATCGTCTGATGCCCACCTCTGCGAAGTTCCTGTGGATGACAACATTCCTGTCGTTTCTGCGCTAGCCGCTGGTGTCATCATAGATGCCGGCACTGGTGATGAGGGTGTGCTGGGTAACTCGGAGTGCCTGTACAAATCTGAGAATGCCATGGATTCAGACGTCGGCATCCTGCCTGCGAGAGACGAGATGTTTGATGTGGACGCCACTGAAGGCATCATATGTGTATCACTCGCAGCGTTGGCAGAGCTCTGCATGTAAGAAAGAGCTGCAGGAATAGCTGGCGCCGGCGCTGAAGCCGCTGATGGCGCTGATCCAGCCACCGATGACGAAGGCGACGATGGGGTGGACAACGCCACTCGTTCGTCGACGGATCTGTGGCTTTTCGCATAGCGACGAGGAGCGCGCTCCGCATCACTCGTCGGTGTGCGCGTGTACACGACGCCGTCATGGAACGGCATGGGCATATCCCTCACCGCCGCCAAGGTGTCGCGGCCTCACACTCGGATGCAGACTGCCAATGGAGAGCGTGGCTCAAGCACACAAATAGAAATTAGGTAGGATTTATGTTCGCTGCTTATTGGAGCAACCAGTCACCAGCGTATGTTCGAAAGTGTAGACGGACGGATGGCGTGTGGAGAGAGTGAAAAATTGGGTCCAAATTGCTCAGCATGTTTCTCGTCGAGTTGGAGGGGGCGGTGTACATGAGTGTGGAAGTCGTGCGACACCTATGGCGCGGGCGAAGCTACATTGTTTCTCGAACGAGTACACCATCGCAAACGTTGCGAAGCACCCCCGAAAGATATGCTGAGGAATGGCAAAGTTTATTATGAGAGAGTACACAGATTTCTAGTATTAAGTTCCAAACAAGTATCTATAGCTGACCCTGGTCAACCAAGTACGAACTAAGATGCTGAAGCAACTGTTTCTGGTCTGCAATGGGGAGTTGGGTGGTGATGATTTGCATGACCAACTGTACACTCATGCGTGAATCGCGGATAAGAGAGGAATAATAGACGTAGCTAAAAAGACCCATGAGGAACTGGCAGTCAAATCGGTCAGTCAAACCACCATGTCCAGGAATGCTGTGACCAAAGTCCTTGATTTTGAATGCACGCTTGAATCCACTTGCAAAGAAACCGCCAAATGGCGCCACAAGGCTGGCAAAAGCCGCCATCACGAGGGCATGACACTGGAACGGCGTCCATGAGAATGTGGATATGGAGCGGCCAACCAAATGGCTGAGAATGTCGGCGATCCATGATGGTAGCGCTGTAGTCCGGACCAAAAACACAGGGTTTACCTCACAATCCGGTGGGTTAAACATGCTCATGCCAAGGCTCATCGCCGGGCACACCATGTAGTCAAACTGCTGGAAGAAGCCGGCCCAGAACCAAGAGAAAGCGAGGGTGATTAACAGTGCGCCGATGAATCCCTCGACGGTCTTTTTCGGGCTTAAGCTAATCAGGGGGGTACGACCGAACATCATACCGCACACATAGGCGAAGACATCATTGCAAATGACCAGACTCGATGGTACCCAGAACCAGATGATTCCCTCCAGAATGTTGTCGACTAAGAAGTGACTCGAGAGCACAATGAGCATGAGCGACATATGCACCCAGCAGAACAGCGCAAACTGATGCTTCAAGTTCCGCCGTTTCAAATTCGACACGAACGCCATGAAACCAAACATATACAGCATAAAGGAGATGAAGCGGTGATGACGTGCAAAGTGAAGGAACAGTGAGTCAGTCATGACAACGTGCTTAAAGTAGTAGACCAGCGTCTCGCCGTACAGGAAAAAGTTGCACACGGCGAAGAAATACCAACTGAGTGACTTGCTCCAGAGCTCTTCAGCTTGTCTCTCGCGCTGGCTCTCTCCCTCATCGTCATCTTCAACCTCATTTTGTACCTGCTGCGATAATATGGTATGTCCTGGAACATTAAATAGTGCTGTCACTTCTCGGTAGACAAGCGTTTCAAGTACAAGCACGAGAAGAATCATGTATGACGGGCCCATTACTAGGATGAACATGAACCCTGCAATCATGAGGAGCGAAAAGACCACACGCTCCTGGATCTTTTTCCAGTAAGCCTTACGATCTGCGTTGCAACCCGGCTCCTGCATGGCGACACTTTTCTGCCCGCTCGTACGCATTGCTTGGTCCGGATGCTTGTTGTATGTCGTTGCCGTGTTTACCGCGCTGTTTGGACTTTGTGTTGTTGTTATGGGAATGGTGCGTCCAATGACCCCGGCATCATCATCGCTATGCGCGTTGGCGTAGACATCATCACCAGTCAATGTCATGGTGCGCCCTGCGCCAAGGGTGCCTTCACCTGCATTCTTCCGCCCATGCAATGTGTTGTTCGTCTCATCAGGTATAGCTGGCAGCTCACGCTCAGCTGCTGGCACTGGTAAAGATGTAACATCAGCCTCTCGCATGGACCGACCTTGCGCAGCAGACCTCGTCTTTGAGCGTGTCATCATCGGTGAAATCGACGAATCCCGCCCGTGTGCCGCACGGTCATCAATCAATGTACTCTGGCCTGATGCTTTCCCGGCTGCCGACACCGTCGGTCTTGTGCGTGCATCCGATTGTCCACGGCCTGGCGTGCCATCGATGGCACTTGATCGGGCCGACATCGCGTGCGCAAACAAAATTGATCGAAATTGACGACGCGGTTCAAAGGGCGGAGCGGAGGGGAAGGGCAATTCATGTTGCCACGCCGCGTGGTGACCGTGCGTGCCTCTGGGGCCGCCGCCTTGACTCCTATGACTCATCACGTGATATACATTGCGCACAGACTATACAAACGTCGAGGAGGTTGTGATGGAGGCGGATTGAATCGGACACAAGGCTAAGAGCCCAAGCGTTTCAATGCCAGCGATAACGATGAAAAATGCACCAGGGTTCGTTGCCAGAGTCCTTGTGTAAATTTCATTGCGAAGGCATAGGCCGAGCAAGAGACATGGAAGCATAAGGGTTGACGAGATCACCAAATAGCTGTCGGACCCGCTTGGAAGTGGTTTCGGTCTCGACGTAGCCGAAGAGGCAACTGGACCAGTCGGTGATAGCGTCGGTGAATGGGCACCAGTGTGCGTGTTCGATGTGGGAAGATGCAATTGGAGCGACTCAGCCCGTTTGTCGACAATGGAATCGCAAATTGTACAGGCAGCGCTGCGGAGAAGAAACTGCGCTCCGCAGCCAAATGCAAGGGCAGTCGCACCAGCCATCAGGAGCCACTGCTTTGTGAGATAGACACCAGCGAAGATAGTCATCCAAGAGGTTGCATTGATGAAGAACGAAATGCGCGATGCATGCAGGTCAACTTGAGCGCGCCACAAGCGCGCCAGTTCATACTGCTCCGATGACACATGGTCCAGGATGTGTTGAAGACTTGCGATGCTGTCGAAAGAGTCACGGCGTCGGTGTGGACGATCGAATGCCTCTTTTGTGACCGAAAAACATGCATCAAGTTGCTTGGGCGTGAGCTCTGAGATAGGTGCTGGCTTCGAACCCTGCCACACGATACGATGAAGCACGATGGGCAGGAGAATGGCCATGTGAACAAGACGAAGAGAATTAAATACAGCAAGTCCCACGGAAAGTGCATCGCGACTCCAACGAAAAACAAAGCCTAGAACGAAAATGAGCGCGACGGGGCCTTCTTGTGTCAGAGCAATACACATATCAGCCGCAGTGAACTGTAGGATACGTGTATCATATGACCAACGTGACATTCGAACAGGAAGAAGGCGCTGGAAAGCACCGAGCGATGCACCCCATTCGGCTGTATCACGACGCGTGGGTCGGTTCCGTGAAGCTCGTGTGCTTGAATCAACACTGGTCGAGTCCGCAAGCGACGACGTGTCATCAAGAGCATCGCGATCAAGGCCGTCGCCGGTGCCAGAGCTCGCCAGAGCAAACCACACCCAGGTCCAACCTAGGAGCGAGATTCCAAATGCAAGCCAGTAAGGTGCGTTATTGAACAAGACAGCCCGTCCAAGCACGAGCCTATTTTGTTGACATGTACGGTAGCCGATGCAGGCATTGTGTGCATTAGGAAAGATCCACGTCGACATAGATCCAAGTAAAGGCCCAAGACTAGCGCCAAGCAGCGTTGCAACTTGCGCGTATCGGAGGAGTTGTGATCGCACCTCCGGACTCGACGAGTCGGTGATAAACGATTCGACAGTCAAGCTAACAAGCTCATTTGTCCCACTAAGTCCACCCAGGACTGCGCATGCCCAGAATACAAGAAGCATAGTGCTGGGCGATAGCGAAAGAACATTGGGTGATGCTAAGAATGGGAACTGATACAAAGGCAGGACGAGAAACGGTACACGCGCTAGCGCTGATCCACACATACCTTTAGCGGCCATTGAACGTCTTCGTTTTGGGTCGAAGCGGCGAACCCAGATTAGCATGCCTACAAAGTTGGCCAACACCACTGAGAATGTGACAAAGGTGGCGATTTTGCTAAAATGCTGTTCGACCTCTGGTCGCAAGCAGCTCGTGGCATCAATAGCATTATCATCTTCTTGATTCTTTTGTTCAGGATTCAAATAATAGTAGTGTGCACAGCTTAGGGAGCGGATCGCATCCATTTCAGCGGGGATCTGGACGGCTTGAATCAGGCCCAACAGGTGAGGGATCACCAGCAGTGCGAGTGTCGGCATACACTTCCTTAATCCATGACGGATGTACGAGGCGTTTCTTGATATGTGCGCACCTAGAGAATCATGCCGCTGCAGTAAGGGCCGTGCCTCTTCGTTCACTCTCATGAAGGAGCCCAGTTATGCTGTGAGAATGTGTAGTACTATTGTTAGTCTGAACATTCTGTGCAGACTGTTCATTTTCTCCACAACGTTTCTGCCTCTCGAAGGATACTCGCACATTTCGCCCACCGAATGTGTGTTTTAGGCACGCTATCAGCGCCTCGGTCGTCCGATTGCGGAGGGATCAGGGTGTGACGAGTGAGGGTGTGAAGATGACTTGATACCTGGAATGGCAAGTCAGCCAGCCATTAGCAATGAAATACAATTACATTCGTAGATGCCTGCCTTTAGTAGCAGGGAAATACATGCGTGGCTATAGGAAGAGTCCGTACTCGGATTGGACGAAAGAGAGAGGAGAGGGGAAATGAACTTCCAGCTGAGCTATAACGCCAGCTGAGCCAAGGCAATAGGCGTTGCCTCGTCAATCGTGGTGGCTGCAACGGGTGCAGATGACTCTTGGTGGAGTGAAGACAGCAGTGATGCTATAGTTGCAGGCGATGACGGCAGCTGCAAGACCGCATCAAACACACTGCCAGCCACATCAATTTGAGTATCGCCCGTAACGACGGCGACAATCGGTGTGCTCGCATTGACATTCCGTGTACACTTGATCATGCGAGCACCGTCCTGAGCGTCAACGCCATGCATACCCAATTTGATAAAGACAGCATCAAAAACCGTGTCTCCCATAGCAAGCTGCACCAAATCTGCGCCGTCCATCGCCAGCGTCGTTTGCGCATCAATGCTCGTGAGAATATGTTGGAGCACATGGCGCGAGACAGGGTTGATGTCTGCCAGAAGAACGTGCCGCTGAGTATTCTTGCCGTCAGACCGTGTCGACATGGACGACGATGTACGTGTGCGAGAACGACTCATTCGTTCTGACCAAGAACGGCGGTACCATGGGATTGACGGTGTTGTAGGTATTGGATTCGAACCGGTGGACGACACACTAGCTGCAGGCGACGACGGCGAGTTCTGGGCACATTCCATGCGAATCCGGCGCAGCATTTCATCGTTTGCCTGCTTGAGCACGGGAAGATTCTTGTAGCTGAACGAGCCAAACTCATTTGGTGTGCCTGAGCCACTTGATGTCGACCGGGCTGAGCCAGGTGGCTCTGCAGATTGGGGGCGATCGTCGTCCTGCCATAACTGGGGCACCGCGCCACGTGCATCAAAGTAGTCCGTGGACGCAGCGTCATCGAGCTGCGGCACAAATGGCCCCGGCTGGTCTGTTAAATGGTCCCAATCGATACCGTCAAAGTACGCATGCGCCTTGATTTCAGCCACGCCATTTGCACCGAGGCGCTGCTTTCGATTCATGCACAGCAGACGATCAATCAAGTCGTGCGCATCAGGTGGGATCCCAATGTCGGCATCCCAAGCAATCTGGCGCGACAGAATCCGATCAAACACGTCAGAAGGGGTATCGGCATGGAACGGCGGGTAGCCATGCAGGAACTCAAAGAGGATTACTCCCACAGCCCACCAGTCGACGCCAAAGTCGTCCATTCCCACACCCAGGATGCTCTCTGGCGCGAGGTAGTCCGGTGTGCCGACGATCCGCCTGTTTGTCTCACACTGGGACATACTGTGGAAAAATGTCTCGGTGTTGGTGGATGAATCGGTGTTTGCTGGTGACATGAATGCAGACTCCGACACATTGGCTAGCGGCACGGGCAACGAGCGCTTCGAGCCTGGTTGTGCCCACGTTGTCGGCATCGGCGCGTGTTCTTCGGTAGTAACATGGGGCGTAGGGCGGTGCCTTCCGAGCAGGCCAAGTTTCGAAAGTCCAAAGTCAGTGAGTTTCAGATGGCCTTGTCTATCGATCAGCAGGTTGTCGGGTTTCATGTCTCGATGCACGACGCCAGTGCTATGCAGGTAGTCGAGCCCTTGGACCATTTCAGCCAAGTACTGCTGTGCCCACTCTTCTGGCAAGGCGCCAAACGTCTTGACAAGCGACCCACAATCGCCGCCGGGCAAGTACTCCATCACCAAATACAGGTACTCGGGGCTTTGGAATGTGAAAAACAGCTTCACGACGAACGGGGACTGTGTGCGGTTCATCAAGATCATGCGCTCCGCACGCACATTGGTGATTTGGTTCTTAGCAATCATGTCGGACTTTTTGAGAATCTTGATGGCATACAGGTCACCTGTCGCACGCTTCCGTGCGAGAAACACAGAGCCGTATGCGCCCTTGCTGATGGGCTTCAGTAATTCAAAGTCGCGAATCGAGCTCGCCGTTGTGCGTGCCTGGACAGGGGGAAGCACATGCGGCGAATTCGGCGTGACGCCGAAGCGTGGACTTTTTGCGAGACTGCGGCCGTGGCCGTCGTGCGATGATGATGATGACACGTGTGGTGAGAGTGGCGGTGTCGAAAGCAAGTCCATGCGAGTGCTCGGCGCGCCGGGAATGGGGATCGGCGGGCGTCGTGGACGAGACCAAGCCGCATCGTCATCTGATGCGTCATCCACCGGATCCAGCAGCATGTGCCCTACTCCCGCCAGCGTGTCTTCGACCTCCTCGGATGGTGTATCGACAATCACAGGCGGATTGGGCAGATCATCATGCATGTGCAGCGTTGCATCGTGGCTGTCATCGAGGAGCATCGTCACGTACTCTTCGCTCTCACGCCGTACCGTCTCCACATACACAATGGTGTTGCACATGCGCTTGACGGCACGGATCTTGTTCCGCACCGCCTCCGTCGCATCTTCGCACAGCAAGCGCGTCGTTGGATCATCCGTGCCAGCGTCTGCTTGCCAGGTCTTGAGCATGAGCAGGTTGGCATTGCTAGGGGGCGAGAGCAGACGCATGCCAGCAACTTCTTCCATGTTGTCCGGCAGCTCCGGCGTAGAAATCGACATGGTTGTTCTAAGTGTGCGGGACAGATCATCTAACAGACGCAACGTATGGCCCGCATCGTCCGTCTTGATGCGTCCATCACGATACATTGCTGGCTCATTCTGCAGCAGCGCGGAGCGCAGCGCTGCGACAGACTCGATCAATGCCCATAGCGTCTCATTGCATGTACCCATTGTCAATTCGAGACGGTGGATTTCGTGGCAGATTTCAGAGTGCTTGGCGAAAAACCACGCCGGCACGTCACTCTCACAGATCCGGCACAGCACCAAGTCTGTCGAAATGGCTGACGCGTCATCTGGCAAGCCGCCAATTGCGCCACCAAAACGCATCTCGCCTGTCGATGGTTCATACTGCTGACGCGCATGCAACACCCACATTGTGTGCGATGGCACGCGCGTGGCATGGTGGTGCGCGAGCATGCCCTGTGCGGTCATTTCCATAGGCTGATGGGCCGATGATGTGCCAGCCACCGCGACGTCCAGCGCCACTTCCACCGTGTGCCCGGCGCTTTCTAACAGCTTGTGCGTGGCTTCCTCGAGCAGTGCCGCGTCTCCATTTGCTAGGATACAGGACACCGGGGCGCCCATGACATTTGAAGGGTCTGTACCGAAAATGCGGTGCCAGGCTGTGCTGACAAACTGAATGTGCAAATCGAGCGTAAGTTCAAGCAGAATTGACGATGTCGGCAGTGGCGGTGGCGTTGGCGAAGGTGACTCTGGCCGCACGTACGCCAGGTGCGATGGCGAGTGTGGCGATTGCGATAGGGAGCCTGAGAGCGATCGCCGCGTCGGTGGCGGCGCATCCGAAGACGTCGAAAGCTCCATGGGCTGCGACAAAGGCGACGGCACTGGTGCATCGGACAAAATGGGACTTTGCTCGGCAGATGCATGGTCAGATGTGAGCGAGCGCGACAACAATGATCCCACGTGTGAGGATCTCGGCGATGGCCGTTGGGTCGGGCGAGGCGACTTGGTAACACAGGCATGATCTTCTGTCCAAAAGCAATGCTCCGCATTCCACCACTCCAGCACGCGACTTAAAGCGGCAAGCGTCAAGAGAAGCTCGACGTACCAGCCGCGGCCGGGCCAGTCGGGGTGCGCCTCCCACAGAGTGCCGAGCGACTGGACATTCGAAATGGCCGAGCTGCAGATGTCAGTGCGCTCCAATAGCGTATGGAGGCTTGTCGTGCGTATTTCCGCTGCGATCGATGCAAATTGTTCAATAGGCGCGAGCGGCATAGGCGCATCCAATGGCATCACGACACTCGTTGTATCGGGATCCACAGGGTCCAGAAGCTCGTCAGACAAGTGGAAGAGACCCGTCAGTGTCTTATCGAGCTCCGTGTCGCATAGCGCCTTGGCCTGGACAAGCTCATTCCACAGCCGGCGCCGCTGTGCAGCCGATGAATCATCGATAGACAATGTGTTTGGCGGACGTGCCGCTTGCGCTGACGACACTTTCTCCGACACGATGCGCTGTCGGTCATAGCGAGCAGCCGGCTTCTGTGAAAATACATCGTCCTTGCGTTTGGGTATCGAGTAGGGTGGGCGCAAGGAGGTGAGGCACGGCATAGAGCTGGTAACTCGAATCCCATCATTAAGACGTGAATACAGCGGAGACGTGGTGTCGATTTCGAGCAGCGAGCGCTGTACAGCCTCCCAGTGATCACACGCCTTCTTTGCTGTAGGCGTCGAGACCAATACGCCGCGATGCCATGTGTCATGCCACGTAAGTGGCGCTCGGCGCCAGCGGCGTGTTTTATGTGCACGTGACACACTTAGAATCCGCGCCTCCTGCAGTGCCTCGGTCTGGCTCGCCGGCACGACGCCAGGCGGTGGTGTATCTGCGGGAAGCGCCAGCGCGAGACCAAGAATCGTTGGCCGACTCATGGCACTTGCATTGCCCGTGGGTGACGGCAGTGGTGATGTGATCCGTGTGAGGTCACGCACATGCGATGGAGGAATGATGAGATCATTTGCGAGAGCAACGGACCGTGGCATGCGTTGGAGTCGGATGCCATCACGGCCTACCGTTACAGGACTACCCATCGGCGAGTCCAAGGGAAATGAAGTATCGACAGGAGGCGAGTTTGGCATGCAGCGAAGTGGCGCGGCAGAAAGACTCCTGCGCGACGGCGCAGATCCCGCCGACGTCGAGTCTCGGCGAATCGCAGCGATAAGTGCAGGATCAATGCCCTCAGGTCCGCCCACGGGCGATCCACAGAGCACCATGTCACTTGGTGGCGCATATGCTGAATGTGAGCGGCGATGTAATGCGTGTCTTGGCGTTAGTAAGTTCGACGTAGACATAGATGATAGACCCGCCGTGGTTGGTGGCGTCTTTCTAGGCGCCATGCTGCCAGATTCTAACTGTTTTAGATGCGAGCGATATGAAGTGGCTGGAAAATATGAGTTGGGTATCGAGCCAGGGGATGTATGGGGCGAAGAATGTGTTGAATTTGACTCCAACGCTACCCCCGACGGCTTGGCTGGCATCTCGGGGTTGCCCGCGGCCGCTGTCATCGTATCAGGCGCAGAAGGATTGTCAATTTCCTGCGGAAGAACAGGTGCGAGGGCCAACGGGCTGGAAAACGACGGCACTGTGCGGTATGGGTGCGATTGAAACGAAAAGGGCGAGCTCTGTGACGAGCCCCACGAGCTGGGACTGCCACCACTGGATCGGTGCCAAGGTGAGATAGGCATACCTGATGCATGTGAGACATGGCGGACATAGCCAGACGGTGGACGCGACCATGGACGCAAGCGATTAATACGCCTAGGGCGTGTGAGTTTGGGCGCTATCCAAGGCTCTTCATTGTCGGAGCTCGACATCTGTGTGTCTGTGTCAAGTTCAAAAATACCCGAGGAAGATGACGGCTCATCGCGCGACGTATCGACACGCATATCACTGGGACTAAAAAGATCGTTCGAGTGCGATCGATCCTGCGGGTGGAAGGTTGAGCCATTCCGGAGGCGCCGACGCCACGAAGCGTCAGATCGTGGGTGTGAAGAGCTTGGTGATGGAGCCACTTCAGATTCCTTTATCCGTATACGGGTCGACGCGTGAGGCATGGAAACACCTCGCCGCCGTGAAGTCGACTGTGGGCATGGTCTTGTGTCTCGGTGATTCATCAGAAGCGGAGCAGCGGATGACCGTGAGTGATCTAACGTGTAGCTTGCTCACACACACACACACACACACACGCTTTCACTCCGCAGGTCTGTTCTCTTTTAAGCACTTGAGAAAGAAAGTGTATACGTGAGGAAAAAGGATGGATCTTGACGATGCAATGGACCTGGGATATTTGATCACGCGCCTATTTGTGGATCGGGATCTTCTGGGCCATTCAGATGATCGGGCCCACAAAAATTCGGTTTACCCTGCCGTTCTGACAGGCAAGACGCGCCCGACCAGTAACAACAAATCATATCGTGCGTTGAACGAACAACTCAAACCCGACGACCCCACTAGTGTCTTGGGTGGCTTGCTGCGAATACTACGACACCATCGCGCAATGTCAACTGAACAACATATTACACTTAATTTATACGCAAGCTAATACAATGCACGAATGGGTAATCGAAAACAGCCGTACACACTGCATTATGTGATGGTATATGTATATATATTTACTCCTCGGCATTTTCGCGTCGCCGCGAAGAAACAGGTTTTGGTGGCGCATGTCCAGGCAGGGGTTTTTCCTCAATAAAGAACTGACACACAAATGACATCCCAGCTGTCAGCAGGATCCACACAAACACGGCATGCATCGAGTTTTCATAAGCCCAGAGTGCGCGTTTGTGAAGCTTGCCCGTTAACTGTGTGAGTGTACCGACATCTTCACGTATAGCTTCGATAATTTCTGACGGAATGGATGCCTTGCGCAAGTGATATTTGAGTGCATTCTGAAGCAGTGAGTTCGACAGGGAAATACCCAAAACGGAGCCAACTGCACGGAACAGGTATGTGACACCTGTGGCGGGCGCCATATCTCTCGGGTCGACAGAGGCGATCAGGGCTACCAATGTGATGGTCAATGTACTGCCGAAGCCGGCTCCGCCCCATGGCATGGTAATCCAGTATGTGAAATTGGATGTCGTGCGTCCATTCCAGAAGCACATCATCAGAGGTCCCACCACAGCACACAGGCCACCCAACAGCATGATGTGGCGGTACTTGCCTGAGCGACCCATTATGATGCCACTGCCGAGCGAGCAAAACGATGCCGCAATGGCATTTGGGATCAAGTGCATGCCTGCTGAGGCAACGCTCGTGTTCTTGATCGCAATGAAGTACAGCGGCACATTGAAAAGAATACCAAATTGGCTGATGCTAATAAACCAGCACGCTAGCGACACAAAGCCTGGCGTCCGTCGAAACAGGACCGACATGGGCATCAATGGTTCACGAGCCACATGCGCCTCCACGTACACAAACAGGCACAGCAACACACAGGTAACTAGAAGCGAGAGCAGGACAAGAGGATGCAACCAGGGCAGCTCATTTCCGCCCAGATTTAGACCGATCAGGAGCGCCGTTACGGCAAGCACAAGCGACAGAGCGCCCCACACATCAACACGGCGCAGCTTTTCCATCATGCTGCCCGGTCCAGCTGGGATGTTTACTTTGATCGATACCACGGTAAAGTGCACGACGCACAGTGGCACTTGCAGAAGAAATGCCCAACGCCAACCGATTCCACCGTCAGCAAGCGCACCACCCAAAGGACCGCCCAGCGCAGCACCAGTGGCAAATACGAGATTTCCAAGTCCTTGCCATGTGCCACGCGCTTTCAGACTCACAAGATCCGACGTTACGATCGTGGCCATGGACGTGAGGCCACCGCCACCTATACCAGCAATCGCTCGCGCTACGCAGAGCTGAGTGAATGTACGCGAGAGCCCACACAGTAGTGACCCAACGAGAAACACGGATGAAGCAAACAGAGTAGCTGTCCTGCGTCCAAAAATATCCGATAGACGCCCATAGAGTGGTTGGAATGCGGTCTGTGTCAAAAGGTAGGATGTGCCAAGCCAACCCACTGTTTTTGACACCTGAAATTCGGAGCCGACTGTGCTAAGAATCGTGGCAACAATTGTCCCGTCGAGCGCTGCTAGGAATGTACCTACCCACATAGCACCCATGATAAGCAGCAATTCACTAAGAGAATGAGTTGGTGCCGAGGTATTTTGACCGTGCACATTCAGTTGAGACAGGTCACCAGGCGGCATGAACGAGGACGAATTGGGGTCTACCCCATGTGTCGCACCACATACAGCGCTGAATGCACTCTCTTGAGCAAGGAGTGCCTCATCGTCAGCTGTGTTTGTCTGTGTATAGTTCTGCCGTTGGTAGTGCGGCGTATCAAGAAGGGGAGTTCTCTCTGATGACGTCGCAGTCATAGTATCTAGCCAAGAAGAGGAACGTGCGAGCGGGAAACTCCACACGCTCTTTAAGGCGCCCTCTCGGCTCAATAAAGTCCATGTGGGGCTAGCCTCCATCAGAGTCCAAGGGCTTCCGCTTCTCCGCATGGATTACAACTATCACGTAAATTCTCGAGGGAGCCCAAAGCCGTTTCGTTTCCGATTCTTGTGTACACATGGTCGTTCGTCCTCAGCGTGTATAGACCATCCTCATTATGCAGCACCAAGGGATTTTCTTATCCGAGTAGTGAGTCTTTTACGGTTCCAACCCTCGTGTCAGCCGATATTCCCGCAACCTTCCCAAGGGCTTGCCCTGTATAGACTTCGTGTTGACACAGTCGCCCCACTACCTACATATCTAACCATGACTTTTTTCTTTGTTCTTTTTACACTGTTTTATGCTAGTACTTACTTTGCCACATACAGTCAGCATGATACGGAAGGGGAGAAGACATATTGCACGATAGGAGTAAAATACAGCCAACAATTGTGCTCACAAGTCATCATCCATGTTAGCGGGAATCTCCACTTTTTGTCCAGGTTCGAACGCCGGGAGGCCCAAGTAAGGGCATGAACTGCAGCGAAAAGCATCTCCGAGGAAGCAGCTTCCGCAGCTGCTGGTGGCTCCGCGCGTATCAACTTGAATCCGCCTCACTGTATGCTCCTCTCCATTAGGGCCTTTGACAGTCGTTGTCACCTCTGTTCGCTTTCCACCTGTTCCACCGACTTCGCTAGGATCTAGCTGCACAAGATTGCTGTTGCGCTCATCCTCCTCTTCTAGTTCTCGCAGACCGCACGTACATCCTTTGCATGCGCGTTTCCGGCGCGTTCGAGGCGCAGAGAAGTCCACTGTGCAGTCTTCGCGCCTCGACGCTGGTGAAACCGTGCGCGCGTGTTCCTGGAGCTTTGCTTCGGTATCCATATGGGTTTCAGGCTGCGTAGCCCAGAGCAGAGCCTTTTTCTGCTGGTGACCTCCATTTTCGTTGGGCTTACGGCGCAATTTTACTGCCTCCATCCCTGACGACGCAGTCGAATCCTTTTCAGCGACACTTGACGATGCTGGCCGTCTTGACTCAATCGAAGCATTTTCATACGTCTGGATGTCTGTAAATCCAGCAATGGTAAGTTCAGCTCGCACCTGCGAGAGAAAAGACGAGGGATCATTTTCGTTTACCACCGACACGCGGAGCTTGGCTCCAGGAATCATGCTCGCGCGCAACTTCGGCAGCGCTGCAGCCCATTCAACTCCTTCACTCGGAAGCATCATGTATACAGCATCAAAGTAGTCAGCTGGCGGCGCATATGCGAGGTCTGTGATACGGTCGATCATGTGTGTCTCGAGGAGGCCACTTTCAGCTTGCAGCCCTTTCACTGCTTGTTGATATTGTCCATGCCTCGCGGCTTCCAAAGACGCAACTAGCAAAACCTTTTCCGACATTGAATGTGCAGTGTTGTTCATTGTGGGAGGGGTGCGATAGATGGTATCAGGCCTTGATTGTGCAACGAGAGTAGGTATGGAAGACGTTTGCCACACTTGGCCAAAAGTGTATACAATATGCAGCTGTGCGAGAAAAAAATTGTGCAACAAGTGGCTTGGGAATTAAATTGGCTTAGTGAAACCGAAATACGGCATGGAACGATATCTCTTCCACTTGCTTAGTCAGATTGCGCCCATGTTGCTGAAGATCCGGACGAGTCTCTCTCGTCTACAAAATGACACGCGCGCGCCGTTGGACACCAGATTTTTTTTCGGCGCAGCTCCAGCCACATAAATTTTGTTTCAGAACGTCACACGCGCGTCTGGGGCACGGACGGCATTGCGTGCATTTGTGCATATTAACGACCTCTTTCGCACCAAAGTTATGGCTCCCTCGTCATCACTCGTCGCGGCATACTCATCTGACTCTGAAGATGATGAACGTGACGTTACGAAAGAGTCGGAAGCTGAAGCCAAACCCAACGAAAAGCCCGTTTCTTTCACCTCGCCTGGGTTGGCTCTTGGCTTGCCGCCCCCTAAAAGACAGTCGAATACATCGCAAGCGAAGCGGCATATAGTCATCGAAGCTTCGTCAACGACTGGTTATGCACCAGATGTGCGTGTTTCAGCCCATGCGAAGAAAGCTCGACACGATGTGAAGCCATCGTCAGATCAACACTCGCTTCTGTCGATGCTTCCTGCACCTCAAGGAACAGGTGCGAAGCCATCTACAAAGCTAAAACATGAAGATAATGTATCGAAAAATGATACAGTATTGGATGAAGATATGAGATTGGTTGTACATGGGGCCCACGAAGATGCCGATGAGAATAATGCACACCCCAAGAAAAAAGGGAATGAAGATTTTCGCGCCATGCTTGGCCTCGCACCAAAAGCCAGGCCGACAGCACATGGAAAAACACCTTTGGTTCTATCCGAGACAGACAAGCGATCGCGTGCGTCGATCGAACGCGCTCACGAGCCGGAGCTTAATACGGACTCCAAGCGTGTAGAGCGTCCAGACATGATGAAAGATTCTGCGGCCTTTTCCACCGCTCCTGACGTTGGCGAACCAGAAGCAAATGACCATGTCACTGGTTTTCAGGATGCAGATACAAGCCAAGAACCTGTGCCTGAGCATTTTCCAGGCTGGAGACGCGATCCAGACGGGTCTTGGTTCCCAGTGACACCAGAGGCTCATGCCGTATACGCTGCGTGGGCTCAGCAGCAAGCTCAACAGAGTACACAGGCTTTGCCTCACCATTACATGTCCCAGGGATCGCAAGCGGCAACATTTGATGTGTCTGCAGAACTTGAACATGTACCACGCATACTACCAAATGACACGGCATCACCTGCACATCGATCGACGCGTGAGAACCTCGTATCTGAAAAATTGCGCACCGACAAGTTTACAAATATGCGCGCTCGTACACGGGGCCAGCTTACTTCGTTGTTAGCCATGGCACATGAAAATAGGCCAATGCTTGAAGAGCGCTGGGCCCAAGGCAAGAGCAAGATGCGGGATAACAAGAAACGCTATGGGTTTTAAGAGGGAAGAGAGAAAAGAGAGGGAGAAAGACCGAAGAATTGTAGCCAGCACAATGATACCATTTGTACAGATAATGAAGCGAGATTGTCGTTGTTAAATAGTGCGGCGCACTTCGAATTGCCTTGGCCGGTCAGATTGAAACGAGTTGGCAGAACAAACCTTTTGACAAAGTACACTTGGAAAGCACAGACTGACACCACCAGAATCGTTTGGAAAATAGACCACCATTTAATACGCGAATTCGTGCTTTCAGCGGCTTGCCTATGTCAGTTTCATGCTGATTTTGACGTCGTATCCACGTACTGTTACGGTGAACGCGCTCCCGCATTGACAGGTATTCTTGTTCATCTTTGAACATCTGTACATTGTTTGCCAAGTCACGGAGTTCACGTTCAGCAGGGATCAAACCCTCTTCTTCTGTTAAATACAGCACACCATGGACGTTAAAGCTAACAGACGCGCGTGTAAGTCGGGCAATTGGCATGGTACTGACCCAGACGTACCTGAGTGTCTTGTCCGTCACAGCGGAAAACTTGTTGCTGAAGCAATACTTATAGCGTCCATCCGCATCAGCAGTGAAGTCGTATGTGCCGGTGTCTTTATGTCGCTGTTCAAATAGCAAATTACCAGATGGATTAAACAGCATCGTATCAACGTCCAGATGACCACCACCCGACACTTGATATGTCAATGTCATTTCATCGCCCACATGCATGTCCTCATAGAAGCAATACTCCGAATGGGGCTGTAAGTCGATCGTGTGTGCGCACACAAACTGCACCACGGCAACCAACAACACCGACACGATTCCTACCCACATGGTCTTTACAGTCCGGAATGACTCGCCGCCGAGACAAAAAGTGCGGATCCGTTCGTCTCTCTCGTGCTTCAGCAGCAGCGGCAGCAGCAGCAACAACAACAGCTGTGGGCACGCAGCCGCTGCCACAAGCCCTCAGCAAGGATCAATAGGCACGTCCCCACTCACTTCACGTGTGAATCACGTGACGTTCAAGAAGTGCGAGCTGTGCGACGGTTGGGTGTTGTGTGTGGCGCGTGGAACCTGTGTCGCTGGCTCGAGCTACGTTTTTCTCCTTGGGACACAACCAACATGTCGGAACACGAGACAAAAGAGCCTGTGGAAGCTGTAAGTAATGTCGTGTGTGACGAAACTGGAACGTCCACAAGATGGTCTAGGATCTAACACATCTTATAGGGAGCTGAAGCTGAACATGACCCCCAATTCGACCCGGTGATCAAACTGGAGCACAAAGTCGAAGTAAAGACAAACGAGGAGGATGAAGATGTGCAGTTCAAGATGTACGTGTTGCTTTTTTTTTGTCTCCATGATGATTTTTCCTGGCTAACTCATGTATAGTCGTGCGAAACTCTTCCGTTTCGATAAGGAGTCGAAGGAATGGAAGGAACGTGGCACGGGCGATGTGCGTCTCCTGAAGCACAAAGAGACAAAGAAAGTCCGCCTTGTCATGCGTCGTGACAAGACGCTCAAGGTGTGCGCCAACCACTTTTGTACGTCATTCTTAAACTTGTGCAAATGTTAAAAGCACATACACTAACCTCAATGCAGTGTCACCTGAGATTAAGCTGCAGCCCAATGTCGGCTCGGACCGCTCTTGGGTGTACAATGTGACAGCAGATGTCTCCGATGGAGAGCCCGCTGCAGAGACATTGGCTATTCGCTTCGCCAACTCGGAGAGTACGTTATATATGTCATGATCGCTTGTAAGCTAACTACGATCAGACGCGGACCTGTTCAAGAAGGAGTTCGAGAGCGCTCAGGAAGCGAACAAGAATGCATCGAACGAAAATGTCCCAGCGCCCGAGACAACGCCTGCCAAGTCGGAAGACAAGACCAAGAAAGACCAAGAGACAAGCGCTCACGGTGCTGATGGTGCAGCTACATCGGACGACAAGAAGGAAGCGTAGATTATGCGTGCGACGATTAAGATATCTCGTCCTCATACCCCATGTAGAAGAACTTGATTTCGTGGGCATTCACCCAGTCATGCTTGTGCATGCATCTATATAGCGATGTATGTATTGATGCTGAGCTACTATGTGTCAACGTCGACGACGTCGTTGACGTCATCGTCGTCGTCGTCACTGCTGCTGCTATAGTTGTCGTCGTCGCTTCCTCCGTCGCTTGTCGGCTCGTTTTCGTGCTCTTCTTCCAGCTGTGTCGATGACACTGCGCCAGAGTCAGCGTCAGCTGCATTCAGCAAAGCATGGAATGTCGATGAGATTTTTGTGCGAATGGCTTCCCACGCCTGAGGTGTGTACCACCCCGTAGAAATCTGGGTGCATGTTAGCAAAAACCCTGTTCGTGAGGCATGTCATGAACGTACGTCGGGACTCAGGAGCAAATTCGATGGGCCATCAGCGTGGATCAGTGGCACGATCGACAGCACGGTGATATCACATAACTGGAAAGTGCTAGTATGGAGTGTTGTCGTTTTGCCATGGAAGACGTGCGTCGGCGGACGCTTTGAACTAAAGCCGACGTTACCACCACCACGGCTGCTTCTGGCGCTCGTGGCTGTATCGCCATACTCTGCTTTCAGAGAGCCACGCGTCGTCGGCGCGCGCGGTGCTTTACCCCGCATGTGAATGCGTTGGTAGAAGCGGCTTTGGCGGTCTGTGCGTGGGTCATAGCCAAAACGCACAAGAGCATCGCGCCAAGGACCATCCGCGAAGGTATAGGCAACGAGAGCGAATAGCTCCTTCACTTGCATGATGGCACGTGCGTCTGCTTCCGAGAACTGGTTCAGGAGCGCCAGGCGCGACCAGATGGGTCGTTTCTGCCACTGTTCCTGCAGCATGGCAAGTTGAGTCTTTTGCTTCTCAGACAAAGGCATGGTGGCAAGCGATGCATCTGGCATCGTAGGAACAGGAGCGGGATCCGAGAACTTGATGGCGATGGGCGCCAAGTTTCGCCATCGTGCACGGTTGATGTATCGTGTGATCGTAGTCTGTCCACGGTCATCGCCGTGCTTCGGCTCCGTATCAGCTTCACCTTTCCGTGCTGTGCGACGACTTCGTTTGGATGTGGTTGCGTGTGACAAGGTCTGCAGACTTGATGTGGGATTCTGCCTGTATCCGAACGGAAATGGAAGCTCTTGTCGACTAAAGAATGGCGGCGGCAGCATAGCTAGATTACTGCGCATTCTCGTCGAACCATCCTTCGTCGTTTCTGGCACTTCGTACGTCTCAGACTCTGGCGGATACCGATATGTACGCATGGCATCTACATCCAGCTGCATAAGTGCTCGATGAAGAGCCATTGTTGGATGCTCCTCACAGCCTGCTGGAGGATCTGGCCGAAATGCAAAGTCGGCCATGCGCCTGAATCGAACGGTCTTAGCACATGCACCAATCAGTTCAAGTTTGTATTGCTTTCGATACATGTCGCTCTTTCGGTTTCTCCAAACTCGGCGGTGAATCCGTACAACAAGACTGTCACCAGGTACCACGTCTCCTAAAATTGGGTGTCGATACATATCTGCAGCTTCCTTTTCATACCATGGAAGCAAATGACATTCCAAGATGCGTCCGCCCTTTTCGAGAAGGGAGGATATATGTTGTAATGCGTACGATGCGCTGCATCCGTCGGTGATGGGTCCAGACCTGGGTGATAAAGTCGTCAGTGCACGATCCAGTGATTCGGCTGATTCGTGGATAAAGCCCGGGTATTCGATTGTTACAATGTGCGTAGACGGCATGGTCCATATCGGTGCAGCTTTTGATGAAGAAGCTGCATTCATCATTCTCTTGCTTGTTCCAACACCTGTCCCATCATCGCCATTCTCAGTGCCGCCATTCGTGACAAGAGCCATGGGTTGGTAGGTGTGTGTGTGAAACATTCGCAGGGTGGAGGTGGGTCGTGACCGCTGCCTAGGCGGACGTAAGACGCATGCATTGAAACACGCGCGTCGAGCTTACTTGGTACGCGGTCTGTACATTCACGCGTTCTTTCCTTCATTGAGTGTTGTTTTGGAGGCACCATGGATGATTTGTCGAGTCTGTTAGGCGCTTCTCCGAGCCAAGGAGGAAATGAAACTTCCTGGAATGAAACTGGGCATGAGGAACGAACATGGAAGACAAACTTGTCCGTGGCAGAGACATACCATGAACAGATGCCATCTACATGGACGCCTGCGTACTGGCAGGGCCGGACACCGCCAACTGCGCCACGCGTTGCACTTGCGGTGAGCACAGATTTAAAGCAGTGGAACTACCGGTATATGTTTGAAAAAAAGGGAGAACGGAGTCTTGAGTTAGATACACGTCTTGGTGAGATGGGCGACGTGATTCAGCAGGCATTTGGTCTATCGAAGGACTGGGATGATCCAACAATCCCTAGTCAAGAGAGCGTGTATACAGTAGGGCGTATCTGCGCGCGATTAGATCCACCATCAATGCGAGGCAAATCGAGCATGGATGCCGATGGGCCATCGTCATTGAAGCTCACAATGTCGAACCTCATGCTCGAAACCAGCCGAATGGTCGGTAATGGACAACGCGTACCACTGGTTATCGATGCCAAATGTCGCATCCACTATGCTTGGACAGATGCGACTGCACAGGCATCAAATGTGCTGGGTCTGTTTCCTGGTATGATTGTAGGGATGAAGGGACGCAACGGCTCCGGACACCGCTTTGTCGCAGAGGAATTGTTCATCGTACGTCGGCACTCGTATCTCTCAGAGCCTACTTACGCCAGCCACCTGCACTTCCACACCCAGCGACACAACGTAGTGAACTTTTGACGCACCATCACGAGGCGACTCGTCTGAATGGATCGCATCTGCGGATCATGATGGCCAGCGGCCCATTCACCCCATCGTCAGACCTATCGTTCACGCCATGGCATGCCTTTATGTCACACGTTGAACAAGCAAGACCAGATGTCCTTATCCTCGTACGTATCTGGCACCAGGCCGCGCCTGTTTCCGCGCTAAGAAGCTCAGCACAGCTCACATGCTAGATGGGCCCTTTTCTCAGTGCCAACCACCCACTCATTCTTGACGGCGATATTGATGCTCTTCCCACGGACATATTCAAAAAACACATCTCACAGCGTCTAATTCGATTGCAAGAGCGCTCGCCGTCAACTGTGGCGATCCTTGTGCCAAGCACGGATGACGTTTTCCACCCGCATCATGCCTATCCCCAGCCGTTCCTCGACAAAACGGATCCCGCGTTGGGACTCCCGAAGGTACGTACACGGAACATCACCAGAGGCTGGCCATCATTCTAACAAGCAACCAAGCGTACTCGATGTCTCCCCAATCCATGTGTTTGCTACGTCAATGAGCTGGCGATTGGCGTTAGCACAGCCGATGTCCTCGGCGATTTGCGCCGCGAAGAACTCGTTCAGCGTGTCCAGTCATCGGCAGCCACAACAGCGCCTGAATCGGGACCTAGTCATGACTGCAAACCATACACACCACCGGCCAAGGTCACAGCAGATCCCATGGTTCGTCTTTCCCGCCATGTGCTTGGCCAGCGAAGGTATGTCCAGATTCAAAGTCTACGGTCGCTCATACAGCACAGCTTCTATCCCCTGTTTCCACCTTCGTCCGCATCACAGCTTCCCCTGGACTTGTCACATTCTCGACTGTGCATGCTAGAGCAAGTGACGCCTGACTTGATGTTGTTGCCTTCAAATGGCATGAAACCATTTGTGCGCATGGTCGATTCAACTATGATTGTCAATCCAGGTGTACTTGTTCGGAGTGACAAGCAGGCACAGCCATCGGCGTTTGCGCAAATGCAAGTTGAGCCCATGCCACTCGACGAACTACGTGTGTCCAGCGACATCGATGCGAACGAACTCGTGACTCATAAGCTCTATCAGCGAGCGCGGATGGATCTCGTATATACATAGCTGAAGTGCAACGTTGTATGGCATCGTGTAGGATTACGGAATACAATACGATTATGGACAGACAAGAGTTTGTTTACTCACTCGACTTTTTCTTCTTCTTCCTGGCTTCTGTGCTGTCGTCGGCATCTGATGCAGGCCGCTTCGACTTCTTCTCCTCTTTCTTGGCCTTCTTCTCCTTCTTCTCCTTCTTCTCCTCCTTCTCCTTCTTCTTCTCTTTCTTGTCCTTCTTGTCCTTCTTGCTCTTTTCCTTCGGTTCGTCATCTTCTTCACCTTGCTCTTCCTCCTCTTTCTCTTCCTCATCGTCGTCATCGTCCGCCACGCCAGTCACAACAGGCGGTGCATCGGCACCGACATTGTAGCCACGACCACCAGCCTCCATCGAGAAGCTCTTTTGCTTGGAGCCAGCATCAGCGCCCCGGTTCGCCCGAATCCCTGCCATGGTTTGGACATAATCCAGCCCACGAGCACGGGCCTCAAGCTTCGCACGCGATTCAGAACCAATGGTGGGCGCTGAAAGATCAGACTTCGAGTCGGCATCGGCCAAAGCATCAAGACGTGTAGAAAGTGCCGCCTTGGTTGCTACCATGCGGGCCATCTTGCCTTTCATCTTCGGGGGCGCCATACCAACGAGACTAGAGTGGTACAGCAGGCCGTATTTGGGCGTATCGTGTTTCGTTTTCAAAGCACGGAAAAGTGCTTTCTCAGCGCCAAGAATCTGGATCGTGCTGGCAGGTTGCTTGGCCAAGTTCATAATAGAGCCTGCATGCGAGATCAGTCGTGCACCGACGAGCTCGCCGACGAGCGCCGTCAAATTAGGTGCAATGGCCGCCATGCGGTTACAAAGATACGAGTACAATTGCGCGCGGTATTCACTGATAGAGACCACCTGTTCACACAAGCTCCAAATGTGCTCCATATCCGAGTCACTTACTTCCGTACCCATGGAGATTTCAGCTGCTGCTTTCAGTGTCTGCTCAACTTCCTCCGGCAAGATCTCCGACAGATCGCAAGACGATGCATTCGTTCGGAATCCCACTGCGCGAACAACCTTGGCATATGCAATGTTGTCGGTGATGATCTTACCCATTTCTGGAAAGTGCCACCCATACCATTCCTTGACACGCATGGCATAAATATTCAGCTCCTTATCGAGATCATCAAGCAATGCAATAGCCTGTACAACCATGGTATCAACTTTATCAGGACTGAACTTGAGCTTATACCGACTCAAGCTGTGCGACAAACCAAGGCTCATGGTGTTGAGGTCTCGAGGATCCAAAGCGCCAGCCTCAGGCGAGCCTGACGAGAGTAGTGACGCCAGGTTCTCGCGGATGCCGCGGTAAAGGTCCATAAGACTCGACTCGGATGTGACCTGGATGCCCAGCTTCTTGTTAATAGCAGAAGCGAGCTTAGGCTCGGATACAATCAACTTTTCTGCCGAGGCACCCTTTGCGCCTGTGGATCCGCCTTTCTCTAGGATCTCTGACGTCAAGAATTGCTTCAAACCCTTGCTAAGTTTCCCCTCATTGGTTGCAGTCACTCCCTCAACAGCCTCGACCGTGCTCTGGAATCGATGGATGGCCGACAGCTGCAGGAGACGATTTGCCTCTGTTTCATTTTCAAAGTGTTTATACAGATTCGGAGAATTGACCTTTGCCTCATCCGAGAGTGAGAACAGGCAGAAGCCGACGGCCGTCTCAAAAAGGACCAACACCATCCTTTGAAACGATCGCTGTGCTGCTTGTCAGTTCACAGCAGTTGTGTGTGCTTCTTCACTGGGCTAAACAAAAAAACGTCTTTGCTAACGAGCCGATCAAGAACGAAATTTTGTCTCGAGACCCGCACGTCGTTTCGGCCGGGACATCACGTGGACCGTAGGACACCCGGCATGGCGAGCGCCGCCTGCCTGTGGAGTTTGTTGAATCGGCTGCTATCAGTCTCAAGAAATCACAGGACAAGGTTGTGCCTGCGAATCCAAGTGGCTTGACGCACCTCCACACCAATTGGGACGTCGGCTGCGTGGCTATAGCTCAGATAACCAACGGGGACCCGAAGAACAATCGCACGATTCGTTTTACGCCCCAATTGCAGCAACACCATCTGTGAAATGAGTCTCTTCGGTGCTCTTCCTCGTGCAGTACGCTTGAGTCCGTCTCTGATTGCGATTCCACGCATCTCTCTGGGTTCACGAATGCTCTCCTTTTCATCTGCTGTGATGAACAGGGACGAGTCGTGGGTGAAACGCGGACCTGTGACGTACCATGAGCTGAAGCCGTATACAGAGGCGCCATCGGGTAAAATCACTCTGATAGATGTGCGTGAGCCGAATGAGGTTTCCCAAGGCATGATTCCGGCGGCTGTGAACGTGCCACTGTCAGAATTTGCCGCTGCCTTTAACCCGGAAAGCACGGCGCCTGCATCTAGTGACTTTGAACGCAAGTTTTCATTCCCGCGCCCGAACTTTGATGATCCTATTATCTTTTACTGCCGCAGTGGAAAGCGCAGTGGACAGGCACTTGAGACGGCTCAGCAGCGCGGCTGGTGGAAGTACGTATGATCATTTGCATGTGCATGACGGCTAACCGCGTGTGCAGCACACGCAACTACACAGGCTCGTGGCTCAATTGGGTCAAAGAAGAGGAAATGCAAAAGAAAAAAGAGGAAGATGAAGACTAGATCATGTATTTTTCTACCTGTGCATTCCATGTTGATCGTTTTATTGTTTCCGATTGAAATCATATATATATATATTTATTTACCGTAACGCTAAATCTACCTTTTTTATTTTACACATTTTGGTCAGATCCACAGACGGAAACCATCTTCATCCAGCTCCGCTCGCAGATGGCTTACGTCTTTCGGTGATGGGAGGCTGATAACAACAGATTCTTGGAATGATATTGTTGGTTCGCCGCTCTCAGATTCGGAATCGGTATCTTCGGCAAGCAGAATTTCATCGCCATTCTCGTCTACATCACGGACGCGTGCAGAACGTGGCGAGCTGGGTCGGCTGGTCGACTTCGTTGGTGCCGTCTTGCTCCAAAGACCGCCAATCTTGATGCTTCCCTCATTCAGAGAGTTTGTTTGGACACTGATGTTATCGGCATTGACGAGCCGACGGACCTCACGACCATACGCCGTATTGGCGTCAGGGAAATCGTAGGAAAAGACAAGTTGCGGAGTGTTGGTAGCCCTCGTTTCTTGTTCCTCTTCAGTCGACGGTTTCTCCGTATGCTCAGTGTCGTGTGATGCCGACTCCGTCCTAGGGTCCAGCGTCTGGTCCATCGTCTCGTTAACGTCGGACTCCTTTGAAGCAGGCTCAGTCGATTCTTCTTCCCGACTCTCGGCGACTTCTTCCTTTTCTTCGGCATTGGAAGTAAGTGGCACAAGATTCTCGAATTCGCTGTCATCGGCGCATGCTGATGGTGTGTTCTTGGATGTCGCAACCTGTTCGGGTGTCATTGTTGTTTTCGCTTCAGACGCGGACTTTGCTTGAGCATCAGTTTTCTCGTCGTTGAAATCAGATTGAGGCGCGAGACGGAAGAGCAAATTGCCAAAGCGGACGTAAACTGCAGACTCGTCATCTTCATTTGTTGACGATGTTGCAGAAGGCAGCTCGGGTTGCTTGACGACATCGGAGCTCTTGCGCCTAGTTTCAACGGACTTCCGCCATGCTTCTGCTTGAGAGGCGCGTTTTGCTTCAGCTTCGGCGCGCAACTGTGCAAGCCGCTTTGCTTTCATTAAAGACCGCTGCCAAACGTATTCACGCTCAGCCCATTCCTCCATTGCTGCATCAATAGCCATTCGTTGCATCATAGCCTCGATACGTTGTTGCTGCACACGACGTCGCCTGCGCTCTTCGATCTCCCGCTGCATAGCCACACGGCGACGGTGCTCACGAAGCTCTTGCTCATAGAGTGCTTCTTGAAGATCGTACATGTCCATAGATCTGGAGACATAACTAGGCCCACAGCCATACAGTGATGTTGAATACGACTGTGGAGTCCAAGGCGCTGTTGAAATGTAGAATGCCATAGAGAAATTGGAATCTGGTGATGAAGTGATAGTCTGCGGGCAATCATGCACCACAACTTATACCTTTCAGACTACATGCCACAACATGGTAGATCTTTCTCGACGCACACGCCACCTCGAGATCTAGAAGCCACGCGAAGATTCTTGTATCACGTGATTCGGTTGACAGGTCGTTTTGTGGACACATACTTGATGGAGTGGAGGTGTCGCGACATCGTGACATGGGCGGTCCGACGGCGGTAACACGAGTGGAGAATGAGTCGCCGACTTGGACGCGGAGATAGAGATCCATGAAAAGAGAGTGGGTGTGTTTCGCAGAAAAGTGGGGAGTGGCGGAAAATGCACCCGTCCAAGTCGTGAGTTTGGCAGCTCTTGGATACAGCTTTCATGCTGCTAGTCCGAGGGCGAGCGCGACTAACTTTTGTCCCATGGTGCATACGTACATATGTGCGTGATCCACAGCAGGCGATTGAAGCGGCCAGCACAGTTCGAGGCCAGAGGCTTGAACGGCAGCGACTTGAGCAGCTATCAAGTGAGGCATCACGACGATCAACATCACGTACTTCGACATGGCGACGCGCATGGAAAACATGGCGCGATACGCCACTTAAATGGTCACCGCTACCAATTGCTGTAGGCGCAAGCGTGCTAGTCGCTGTCCAGGCGCATCGAGTTTACGTTGAGCAATGCCGGCGCGAAGCCGATGACTCGTCGCCAGTGATAGATGGAGCGAAGAAGCCAGTGCGCACGTCAGGTCCGTGGTCGCTCTACATTTTGGGCGCGCTTCCGCTGAATTCCATCAGTCGCACATGGGGCTGGCTCAATAGTTTGCCACTGCCTATATGGTTCCGGCCGTACGGATTCCGCCTATATGCCTGGCTCTTTGGCTGTCATTTGGACGAGATGCGCGAGACAGACCTGACAAAGTATGCAAGCCTAGCTGAGTTCTTCGCGCGCGAACTCAAGCCAGGTGCAAGGCCTATTGACGCTGATGCGGCGCTTGTCTCGCCAGCTGATGGGAAAATTTTGCACCTGGGCATTGTTGAGGGCGATCGCGTAGAGCAAGTAAAGGGCTTAACGTACTCACTGCGGTCTTTGCTTGGCCAAGACTCGACGGCGCAAGCAGAGCATGATATTCATCCTCATATGTCACCGAACATGAGCATCGCAGCTGAGCAGCAATTCGCTCGGCTCAATGGGATTGACTATAGTCTCGAAGAGCTTTTGGGCAGCGAGTCCAGCAGTGGACTTCATCGTGCTGGTACTTATGCTATGGGCTGGATTCGTAGCCCGTGGCGATGGTTGAAGCATGTGCTGACAGGCACACCATCTCGCGCACAAGAAACACTTCCCATTCACCAAGTGACGCAAGCAGAACTAGCCGCAGATAACCAAGAGCAAGAGACTCGCTATGCAGAGGAGCAAGACGTGGGTATCCCTACGTCTGATACGCGGGAAAACCTTGGGCACTATGCCAACATTGCCTATGAAATGGGAACACAGGCCATTCCGCCCTTTCAGCAGCAGCAGGGCTGGAGTCCTGCTCCGGGGCACCATCTATATTTTTGCGTGATTTACCTGGCACCCGGTGACTATCACCGCTTCCACAGCCCTGTGCCGTGGGTCGTGGAGATGCGGCGGCACTTCCGCGGCGAGCTGTACTCGGTGTCTCCGTATGTGGCAACGCGCCTGCCGAATCTCTTTTTGTTAAATGAACGTGTCGCATTGCTCGGCCGCTGGCGTCATGGCGTCTTTAGCATGACGCCGATCGGAGCGACGAATGTGGGTTCCATCCAAATCCACTTCGACCGACTCTTGCGCACCAACTTGCACGATGAGCGCAAGTTCACAGGCACCTATGCTCAAGCGACATACAATGCGGCAAGTCGCATCCTCGGCGGTCAGCCCTTGGCCACCGGCGATGAAATGGGCTCGTTCCTCCTTGGTAGCACTATTGTTCTGGTATTTGAGGCTCCAGAGCAATTCCACTTCGTCCGCAGGTCTGGTGAACACATCAAGGTCGGCGAGGCATTGGGGCGTGTGGTCTCAGAGTAGCCATACATGCTTCTGCATTGAACACTGAATGGTCTCGTCAGCATCGTTGTCCAGCTGGCAAACACATGCTTCAACATCGCTCGACCGCCCACTCGACAATGCCTTGCGTGGCAACGTCAAATACAACAGGTCCAAGTCACTTTGTACACCGGCTCCACGGACGCAGGCATTGTCATGCCGCAGGTATGAGCAAAGTATGCACAAAATGCGCACATGCGCTAGGATCGCTGTCCGAGGCTCACGTTCACTGGCTGCCACATGACCGCCGTCACTCCACGCTTGTCAAAGTACATGATCACGTCGTAAAGGATCTTCCGACTAACAAGTGCTATGGTCTTGCTTGCGTTGCCCTCTTCTTCGTCATGAGTGGATACTATACGAGCGCAAACAAGATCCAAAGCTCCCTCATGGCACGACTGGGTCGTGGACACAGAGTCATGAGTCCATACAGCACCGACCGAGCAGCAGTATGAGATGGCTCTTGAACGCCAACGAACTGCGGCATGCCACATGTATGAGCGCCGACAAAGCCATTGGCACCTGAACGCCCATTCCTTGCTTTGTATAGTATGCCATGTGAAAGAAAGATTTCAAGTTCGATGAGGCCATGGCCTTATTGAGCAGCACCAAACAAAGAAGTCGCAGTTGAGAGCGAGGGCCTCCGTCGACATTTGTACATGCTTATGCGCAAGAAGGAGCTAGATTGGGGCTATCATGTCTTTATCGTGTAGCCTCGTTCGCAGGACATTCCTAGTGCGAGTCGGCTCATGCAGGACTGGGCAACCATCCGTGAGTCCGTCCACCAGCTGTCGGTCTGTCGTGGATTATGCAAAGAGCTACCGTAGTGCGTCTGTCGATGTGAAAGAGGACGCACAAGACTCGCAGAGTTGCCACACCCTCCATGTCGCTGGTATATTTCCAGGTGCATGCATCAATTAGCACAGACAGTAGAAAAGTCCATGTGAGAATAGTTGTGCGCTCTTTGATGATTCCTGCAGTAGCCAACGCCGCGCGCGCGTCAAGCCAAACTGGATACTTGTTAGCCCAGACCACTGTCTGCGCGTTGTTTATAAATAACCGAATTGTACAAAGTCATAGCCACAGAATCGCTTGTCTCCTGAACAACATTCAAGATGTCGGGTTCAAGAGCCGACATTGTCATGTCGAGTCTACATGACAATTCGACTGAGCAAGTGTATTTATAACGATGCATTCTCAGTTGAGGTAACAGGATAGGTCAGGGGTGAATTCCGTGCTACGTTGGGCTTCGTAAAGAAGGACTTGCAGCACTCCACGAACGATTCCACGCAAGACAAAAAGCGCTTCTCGTAGGAATAGAAATGCGCGTTATGCGCAGCTAAACTAGGCAGTGTACTGCTGCTGCTCCTACTCCTCCTCCAAAGTCCCCATCACCTGACCAAGAAAAAAGGAATCAACACTAAGTATGCAGGCAGCATTGACTCTCGAGTGTATATGCCAGGATGATAGCGGGATGGTACGAGCAAAGGACAACCATGGAAAAAGCGAGAAGCGCCTTGGGTACGGCATCTTATGCCTTTTCGTCACGACGCTCTTTGCCGTAACACATCTATGAGCCCACGTGCCGCGTCAGTATACGGAGTTGTAAAAATGGCATGGATGGCCATGTACATGAAGCAATGCAGCCAGCAATACGAGCGTCCGATAAAAAATCGGCGCTCTATACCAGATTGACTTCATACCACCCACACAGTTCCTTGCAAACTGCCTTGCTCAGAGACAAGTGCCTTGATAGCGCGACGCCAAGCCACACTGCCGAGGTGCTCGCGACACTGTTTTTTGTCATAGGACATGCTCGCAAACTCAGCGAAATACACGCGCACGAATCGTCATGGGTTCTGAGTAACTTCGGCAAGCAAGTCCCAAACTCTTGGCACCATAGATCACGCCCACTTGCCCAACGACCAGAGTACGTGCTAGGTACGCACCATCCATCTACGATACCAGTGCATGCCCACTCGCTGATGAAGCTACGTGATCACGTGAGATGCATGGTGTAGGTACCCTTCTCCTGACCTGGGGCCACGCGTGTCGGCTGGAAATGGAGGCCCTCCAGGCCATTCTCATGCACGAGTCGAATTAGTGCACGTCCTACAGCTCCGTTTATGATGCGCTCGTGGCAGGAAGCTCTTTCTGACCACCCGATTCTTGCAGAGAGGCAGGATACGCGCGCCTCTGAGCGTGAAAAAAATGGCACTGCTCCTGTTTGTGCGGCAGATACGACGCGGCGAACATCGCTACTAGCCATGCGCGGAACAGACTGGCTTTTGGTAGTGCAGAATGAGCTTCGCATGACAAGCATGGCGCATGCGAAGCGCGCTATGGAGGAGGACGGAACGAAAAGTGACCGCGATCGCACGGCTCTGCTGTCGTACAAGGTGCTTACGAGCGAGCTGCTCGACTTTCCCATTCAATCTATCCATGTGAATCCCACCGGCAAACTCCTGGCTGTGGTGGGTATCTATTCACTAGTGATTGTGATTCTTCCTCGGCGTGGCTACATGAAGCAGGTCGGGGTGAAATGCCCAGTCAATGCCATACGTGTTGGTTCGTATTTCCATGCGCCGCATGGCTCTTCGCCCATTGCTCAGTGTCGCTGGCACCCTTATGGACTGGACGGCGCGAGCTTGGTGGTATTGACAGAAGATGCTATGGTGCGTGAGTACAATGTGGTGAAGGACATAGACGAGCCGCAACAAACCATGGCTGTATTGGGGCAGGCAACGACATTGAAGTCAACGTCGTCGTCGTCATCATCATCGGCATTCCTACTGTCCGCTGAAGACGAAGACGAGAAAACAGCCGTGTCTCTTTCTTTTGGCTGCGACTCACCATCATGGATCTCGTCGTCACCGGTGCGCGAAGACTCGCAAAGGGATGATGCCGACACAGCTTACAAGACTGGGCCTGGCTGGCTTCTTTTTTCTCTTTTCGTGCTTATGCAAAGTGGTGATGTGTATGTGGTGTGTCCATTCATGCCAAAGCACGCTGCACTTCCGCGCTCGCAAGTGGAATGGCTGGCTGCCCATGAGGCTCGCAAGGCACAAAACATCACTCTGGCATTGCGGTTCCTTGGCGACCTTGTTCATCAGATGAAAGAGGCTCGCACATCTTTGACAGAGACGGACGCTGTGCTAGAACCGATGGACCAGATGAGTGAAGGACTTATTCCTGCGATGCTGCCAAGATCGGTGCCACACCGCGCCGCGACACAGGGCCCGTGCCTAATGCGACCCACGCCCATTGAGTTTGATGAAGAGGTGGCTCCGTCTGCTTGTGACTTGCTCGTCACTTGTGTGCGCTCTGATGATGCCAAGACGGCTTTGGACATTGTTGGGATCGCAACACGAGAAGGCACCCTTTCTTGGGGTCTGCTGGCCACTCCTTTAGAGCCGCAATGGGTGGGACGAGCCCCTGCATCGATGCCGATCATCGCAATATGCGAATGCATGGATCTCGAGCTCAAAAATGCACGGTCGTTCAATGTCATTCAATTCCTCAAGGACCCTCTATACCCTGACATGGTGTTTCTCACGCACGCAGATGGCATGCAAGCTGTGTCACTTCGGCCTTGGACTGATCCACTCCTCGATGCTATGGCATCGAACGATCCACAAGCAGTGAAAAGAACCATGAGTGAGCCCACACATACAGCCATCAAGCAGCTGGTATGCCTCGACACACCGACTCCATCAAATAATGATCAGGTCAAACCCTCGATCACCGGCGCTCTCGCGATCAACGATGTGTATCTGTCGTATGCATTTTTCGTGCTCACCAGCGATACACAGCTTGTGGCCAGGGAGCTAGGTCTGCGTCCCGTAACAGACATGGCCACCATACCCCATGACGTGCGCGAGTACAAACCCCTTATGTCGGAGCCGTTCGTCCCGCCACCCGTACTCACGCAGCCACGGCCTGTGATTGCAGCGGCCCGTGGCGAACTGCAAGTAACACCCGAGACGCTGCGTGCGTTTGGACAAGCGACCGAAAAACTTCATAAACGACTCGAAGACGTCGCACATGCCGGACATGCAGTGCAACTGCGCGTGGCACAGCAAATGCGCGAGATGCAACGTCAAATCATTGAGCTTGCGCATGCCTCTGATCGGATCAAGAAGATCCACGCAGATGTGCTCGCCGCAAGGCTCACACGCATCGAAGATACTCAGCGTAGTACCGTCCGCCGTCTTGACACACTCTTGCAACAGCTGATGGATGAGCATGCACCTCAACTTTCTGTGTATGAACGCCGTTGGTTCGATGAGCTTCAGCGTATGTCTCGCGAGTTTGGCGATGGGAAAGCGAGCGCAAGAGAACAGCTCCTCAAGGTATGTAGACCTGCTTTGCGCTGCCAAGATGCCGTATTGTACCATCTACTGACACATCAACTCAGCTGGAACATCAGTGGACCCTTCTGCGTCCTACACTCTCCACCCAGACAGATTCCACGAAGCCCAGGCATGAGCAACTCGGCTCTCGACAGAGAGAACGCATGGAACAAATCCTTGCACATGAGTACGTTACGCGAACTGAACTTTCTACCTGTCAGTCATCTATCTATCCAGAGATGATGATAGTGATGATGGCGTTGGGTATGATTGAATCAACAAACTAACAACGATACAGAGCTAAGCTGCTGGCACAAGCGCGAGGGAAGATTCAGCACGTGCACGCAGTCATGGGTATGCATAAATAGACGAATGACGAGACAGTGCAAGGGAGAGAGAGAGAGAGAGAGCGAGTCAGTACGTGTGAGCAGGGTAATAGAGCGACTCGTGTTCACGCATCGTGTTTACGCATCGTCCGAAACGTTTGCATGCACAGGGCATGCATGGCCCTTTTCCATCCATTGTCGAATACAATCGGCGTGAAAGTAACACAAACATGCAAGGCGTGCAATGCGATCGTTTGACGTAAAGTCATCCATACAGATGATACATTCCTTGCCGATAAGAGCAGAATCATTTGTCAGGCTCGACACGAGAAAATTTGTGCGACGTGCCCAGTTCGACCGGGGACCATGCTCAAGGCAGTCTGCTACATGCCGCTCGCGTTTCTCCGTCGATGAGAGAGACATTAGATCAAGATCACATACAGGGCACTCGGCAAGGACGCTCGTTGATGCATTCAGACCTGACTCATTCGAAGACGAGGTGGGAGAATTAGCCGTGCTAGTGAATGGGGAAAGACGAATAATTCGAGATAGGAACGGACGCTTCACGTCAGAAGAGGGTGTGGATCCAGACTCAGTCACGATGTCGTACTCGTCGACACACCAGTCACAGACACGTACAAAGTACCCGCTTTCCAGCTCCAACATATCTGGGCTTGAAGGATCAGTTACATGCACGTTCTCTGGTAATTGCGCCCTTTGAGACGTGCAAGCATCACAAAAAATTCGACCGCACCGTCGGCAATGGTGCTTGCGGAAGAACAGTGTAAACTTTCGCTGACACTTTCTGCACGCATCCACATCCATATCATCTTCCCACCGTGCAGAAAATGGCGGCGGCATACGTTCCACAGGCATGTCTTCATACAAGAGACCATCAGCGTCACAATCATTCCTTGGGGAGATGCTGACTTCGCACGGTGGGATTTCGCCTACATCGCCAAGGAATGCCCGATCCTCGTCCGCATGCACACGTTGTGACAGGGACATGAGTGCGCACACGCACACGCGGCGAGCGTATCGCAGGCTAAAAAGCACGGATTAATGATGCGCTGAGACAGTGATGGATGCGTCTTACATGCACAACTCACAGCCTAATGACGAAGACGGAATCCGGCAGCCTCTATGTCTGTCTCCACATGGGCCCGATGATAGCGCGACTGACGATCTTACGCCCCATAGAGGAAACAGGCAACGAAGCAACGACAGAAAGACCATATCATCGCTGCATCAACAACTTTGATCCAACATCGCACCCTCGATCACTAGACAAAGGCTACTTCTATTCGCAGTCAAATTACACATGAGCGCTGCAACAGACAAAGACAACACTCTTCAACCTCTGGCTTGTGCAGGCCAAGTCCCAACCCACTCTAGTTTGTAGTATGTATGCATAACAGCCATACATAGTTGATTTGTCAAGTACAGAGCGTGGCTACTAGCTCAATTTTGGGGTGCATGTAGGGACCTGGATGAGACGAGGCCCATCGTGTACCCTACGCTTGTATATAGAAGCTATCGTGTACACGACAATCTTTATGCAGACTGCGCAGCGGCGCGAGCCTCACGCAGAGCCCTTTCAGAGCCGTGCTTAGCGTAACGCTGGTTGCGCATGAATTTGGGGTCCACCTGCTCGTTAGACATGCTCGAAATACGAAGACATAGGGTAGAACGAAACATCGTGGTCAAGCGAGGAAACCACTACAAATAGAAAAAAAAAAAAGAGTAGAAAGCGACAAACTCCGTAGTGTAGAAGGCCCGTGACATTTCCCTTGGCGCACGCTGCACCACCTGTAATGAGCAGCGATTTCCTCATGATTGAGAGGCGCAGACAACAGGAAGAGCAGCGGGCCGCGGCAGTGGTTCAATCCGCATACACATTACATTAGGTACAGAGTGCCAGCCACTTATTTCCTTCCTTTGCAGGTCCCTCGCTGGATCCACTCTTATTCACCCTGCCGTCTCATCAAATACGTACACCGCGCGTGCTGGGGTAACGGTGGGTCTTAGGCTTCTTGATACCGTTGCGGTGAGCCTTCCGCGACATTGTGTGGTTGGTGTGATTCTTCGACTTCGCCCTACCATATTAGCACTCACACTTCAGCATACTCACATGGTGATCGACCGGTGGTACGAAACAGAAGAGCGACGACGACAGAGTAAGAACCCTGGGAATTTGCCGCAGTTTAGCACGTGACTTTCCTCCATTCCGTCCCAGGACGTTGTGAGCACAGCACAAATGTGTAAAGCAACGCCATTTGAATGCAGGTGTGTATGATTGTCGGACATGGCGTGTCGCCCTTACGAAATAGCACGCGTGGAGCGCGCGTGGCCACTGCATCATAGTGAGCAGATCACCAAAGAGAAAAGCATGGCGGCGGCAGCGCCCAACGGCAGCCCTGAACGGCTCGACCGAATGCGCGCTGCGCTTGAGAAATTTTTGGGGCTCATCGATCATAAAGCAACGTATGTACACTGTGAACGCATGAAGTGCTAATCCTTCTCCCTGCTTAGAGCCAAGAATTTCGCTCGTGCACTACCGCAGTTAGAGCCTGTGGCCGCCGAAAAGGCTCGCTTGCAGTTCCTCCAGGAACTAAAAACAGACATTCGCGTACGTATTTCTGCACTTTCCCATCCAGTTCTCATGACAAGAATGATTTAGAGGCGCTTATTGTCAAGTATGATTTATCACATCGCCTTGCCGAGTTGGAAGAGCTCACGAACGAAGCTGATGAGCGACATCGTCAGAAAGGCGCATCTACTGGCGTGGACGCTAATGAAAGTACTGCATTGAAAGATGTGTGGCGACCAGACTTGGACATTCGCACAGCCATTCGCGCACGCATTAGTGCTGATCAAGCGCCGCGTATCGCAGCGCTGGAGGCTGAGCTTGCAGAACTACAGGAGCAAAATCGTGCTTCAGAGGAACGCGTGAATGCGACTGAAGCTCAAACGGCAGTATCGCGTGCAAGAGTGGTGAGTGCCCTTGAGCTCCTTGGCAAGGTACGTGGAGTAGACATCCACTCTCTATGGCTTGTCTGACCGATTAGCTGCTGGACAGTGTGTCAATGAAGGCACCGGAGGATGAACAGGCATTGCGATCGACATTAGATGCGCTACTGACAGAGCTTGGTCCTGTGTAAAGATAGGGACTGGGTGATAGAATTTCTGTAGTGTGCATGCGAATTTGTGTGTGGAAACATGTTACGGTGGGCCAGAGACGCATCGGCTCCAACGCAAGACATCAGCGCCATCCACGCAAGAACAATGCTCGAAGGGACGAACCCAAAAGCACGGCCTGTGATGGAACCAGTTTCATTGTCTCCACATCTCAACCTGCGTGTGGAGCATGGCCACTGGTACATGTCCAAATAGCGAATTCGTTTTGGGAACCGTGCTGCGAGGAAACGTAAGGTTTGTCTAGGCCGTGGCCATGTCCATTGAATTGGACTGGACAGGACTTGAAAAGTCGTTTGCTGATTCACTTTGTGAGAGGCTCAATGCGGCGTTGGCAGATATGGACATGCCGACGTTCCTAGGACCTACGCGGGTTCAAGCTATAGAGCTCGGCTCTGAAGGTCCGGACGTGCAAGTCATTCACATTGGCCACGTATGGCGTGAGTTTCGGGAAGCAGCTGTGCATGCATCCTCTGCAAGTGATAAATACAACGCGCGCGCAACGACACCGCCCCGCATGCCGATGCGACTGCGCACGTTTCGGCAGTACGACGACAACGACATGCCTACGTCTGTACATGGTGGTGCTGATGCCGACAGCATAGCTAGCGAGCATGAAGAATCACTATCCCGCTGGAGTGATACAGAGTCGGAGACTGGCACATGTGACTCATCATCGTTATGGGAGGAGCAAACGCGTTTGAGCGATATCCCATCGCTTCAAATGCACCTGAGTGTGCAATGGCTCACGTCGACGATGCGCCTTTCACTCACGACATCGCTGAAGATCGCCTATAATAACGACACTATAATGAGCTTGCCGATTAGCCTCGTGGTGACCGGCATGGAACTGTTTGCCCAAGCTATTGTAGCTCTAGACGGCGTGCATCGCTGTGTCTACCTGAGTTTGTCAGAAGACTCAACAGAAGAATGCGCGCCTGATGGTCTTCGTGCTGTGCATGACGCTCGTATCCGCACACGGCACCAGGGGCAGCGGATCTTGTCATTTCTCGCGCTAGAAAGTAAGATTGGCGAGTCGGCGAAGCATGTGCTGGAAAATGTTGGGAAAGTTGAGCGTTTCGTTGGCGATATGCTCCGCCAATGGCTCGAAGATGAGCTTGTATATCCCCATTTTTACACATTGTATCTCTAGATACCCACATTTCCTCTCCTCTCTTCTTTCTCTCGCTCTCTCTTTTTACTTGCCTTTGGTCCTAGCCAATAATGTAGATGAATATGAAATCGGCCATTATGCAGGCACTCAATCCTCTCGAAATCTTACCGTGTTCGCGTCGTTCGAGAGAATAGACCACGACGTTGCGTCGATTCATCCTGCGCATGGTCCGCCATGTATTCTGACTGTAGAACATGTAAGCATACACACAGCCAAGCATGTAGAATAAAGTTGTCTTTTATACGTACAATGGCTCGAACATCATCGCCCTGACTTCGTAGAAGGTAATTTTTTGCTGTTGCTTCGTCAATATCGGGGAGCGCGTCGCGCATTCGTATGAGAGCTGCATTCGATGTTGACTCACGAGCCGACATTGAGAAAGGCGCAGGAACATCTGCTGACGTAGTATGGCTAGAGGCACGCTGCATTATGCCCAGACCCATTGGCAGGGCTGCGCTACGCAACGATGACTTGGACCGACTCATATCTGCAGGTGCCGTGGAAGTATGCGTGGACTGCGCTGGTGTGCGAGATAATGACCGCGTTACGTTCGAGTGGGGAGTGGCAGCAGCCGAGCTAGTGAGGAAATCCTTGCCGCGCTCAAGACGATTCATCAAGAACGCTGTCGATGACTGCACCAGCGTCGAGGATGGTGCCTGTGACTTGCGCGGAGAATATCGCGGCTGGTGAGCTAGCGAAATCCCTGGATTTGGATGTGCAGCACTTTGTGCTTTTGCAAGGAGAGGGTATGGGATGTTCGTTGGGAGAGGAAGTTCATGTCTCGTGGTGCCACCAGCGACATTGGCCGTATCATCAGGTTCATCGAGCCTCGGTGTCAACGCAGCTTCCAGCTCCCGTAATTGATCCTGTATGACAAGTCTCGATAAGGCGTCTGGCTGATTAGGTCGCTGAGACTTGACGTGGTGGACCCACATGCCCATGTGGGACGGACGCGACAACAGATCATTCGCGGCATCCGCAAAGAGACGCGAGCGCTGCAATGGCGCGACGGAGTCATAGTTCAGGTTTGTCGACACATCAAACGAGTGAGGCCACCACACATTGTGGCCATACACGAGCACTTTTTCGGGCTGTGTACCTGTGGTCTCCGTGGCTGCTGCGTCAGAGTCTTTCGATGCGAGAGACGGCTGCGCTGCTTGTGAAGGACCAGAGATATGGGGTGTTGTGAGATGCTGCACACTAGGGGCTGGCGACTTGGACTCGGTAGGCACATGCTGTACTGAACCTGCATTGGGAGCGCTCTTGTGGTCCGCCGATGAGAGAGCCGTGGGTGGCAGCATAGATTCCAGCGTCGATGGCATGCTTGGCAAGCCTTCAGAGCCGCCAGGGTACTGATCGTCGCGATAGGATACAGACACGTCCTCTAGACCTTGCATGGGCTCAGGCTGATCAAGCCCCAAGTCTGAGAGCGCAGAAGCGAATGCATCGAACAACTCGTCCACGGGGCTGCTGAACATGCGCGACGTGTCTGACTGGGGACTCGTCAGGAATTGTGATTTTGGTGTTGGGAGCGAGGATGGCGATGGATGAGTAGATCCAAGAGCTGCTTCTTGATCCACGTGCAGGCCATCCTCATCCGTTGTGGAAACAGGTTGTGCAAGAGATGTCGTGGACGGTGCAGATGTGATGAGCTTGGGTGCGGCAAAAAGATCTGACGCTTCTGACGACGAAAGTGCCAAGCCTTCCTCACTGCGCTGCGTGCGTACATGATGAGTCTCATCGTCAGTGCCATCCCTGCTTTTATTGGGAGACGCATTCTGGCCACTGGCTTCGCCCTGATTCTCGCGCTCATGCTCGCTGGCATGCCAGTCCTCCTTGTCATAGATACTTGCACTGCCGGGATCGTTCAATGGTACTTGCTCAGCATCCTCGGAATATTCGGACGACACGGATCCGCTGCGTGATAATGAAGACGCTGGTGACGATGATGATGATACCGACGACGACGCGTTGGATGGAATCGCAGTACGGTTCTCCTCTGCTACACTGCCAGGCAATTGAGACGACGCCTCGATCGACGTATCTCGCTCCGTCGCATCTTCCATCAAAGTGTCAATAGACTGCGAGTGTAGGCGGCGTTCAGGCGTGCGTGGCGATGACATGGTGCTGGGAGCGTCGCGCTCCATTGGTGGGGCTGTCTGAGAAGGCATGGGCGAAGAAACAGAGCGCTGCGTGATGGGAAGTGCACGCGAAAGCAAGGAAAATTCTGTCGGCACAGACGTTGGCAATCTCGGCTTCCCATCGATGTTAAGAGGCGACAACGATGCCGCATGGCCTCGAGCCCCCGCATTTGCCATTACGTCCATCGATGGCGTGGAGACAGCTGCTCGCATGCTAGCATCATGGAAGCCACCAGCACTTGCCACTCGCATGATGGGCGGAGGCGTATGGACCGGTCCCACGCGCAGAGAATGGGTGCTGCGCACAGAGCCTGTTCTTGATGGTGGCGATGACTCATGTGCACTTCGATGCACGGAAGCATCAGGTGAGAGCGGCTGCTCAACTGCTCTTGTGTCGAGTACATGAGCATCGTTGCTGCTTGAAGTGTCGCTTGTCATACTCTCCTGCCTGGTCTGTGCATAAGCGTGAGCAGATGGGTACGACGGACGCTGCGTGCGAGACTGATACGACGAGTCAGACGCATTGGATGCAGCACGTCCGCGAACAATGGCTGGATTTCGCTGTAGTCGGTTTTGCGAGCGTGCAGGACGCAGCTCATGTGGCTTGTCGAATGGCGACGACACCCGCGCAGGGAGCGGTGGTGGATTCTGTGATATCGTGCGCCGCTCGTGCATCGCTGTAGAGGGTGTATTCGATACAGGCGAAGTCATGGGTGAGGCTGATGACACAGGAGATGAGGCAGCTGTCGTCGCAGGCGCACTTGAAGTGACCGCACTGGCTGCTTGAGGCATGGACGGAATTGACCGTTGAGCTGGTGGTGACCATGCTGAGTTGTCGATGACCGGCGTGTGCGTGGGAGCAGTTCCCGCTGTGCCAGGCGACGACACTTGGTATGGTGAGCCGTGTGAGGCAGGAGGCATGGAGGGTGAGATGCTTTCACCAGTGCTCGAAGCGACGGGAGTGCCTGTAATGCCTGTGACAAATGGAGCCTCAAACTCAGTCGTGTCCATATAAGCAGACAGATTTGTATCAAAATCATCCCTTCCATCATCGAGAATGGAAGATGACGACATGATTCGACGCACGACAGCGAAATGTGTCACGAACTACTCAGTCGGAGTCGAAGATGCCCGGGGGCTGCACAGCTGCGAGGGTGAGTTACGACGTGCTTGAAAATGGACAGGTTTTCCAGCTCCCCCCACTTTGGGCGCCGAGCAACGAGCAGCTAGGCCTAAGCGCATGTGGAGCGATTTTGAAAACCATAGGGTAAGGTGATGGGAATCGACAGACACTTGACTAAACGCGTATCCTGGATTGAGTGCCAGGTCGTGGAGGAAATTGGGCCGTAATTTCAGGCGAGTCGACTATCATTGCTCACGCCGAACGTTTGCATCGTTGTGTTTTGAGAGATGCGCCGAGCCGCGCAGATCAAAGAAGCACGCCCATGGCCTACGGGCCATCTAGTCCAATTAGGGCTTATCATGTTCATTTTGCAGCCCGTCTTGCTGATCTTCACCCTCATTGATTTCGCTCGCGCACTCGATGAGCGTGCGCCCTTCCTTTGGCGATGCTTTGCGCACATGTCGCGCATACTTCGGCCTGGTGCTCGCTCCGCACACACGGATGGACAGACGCTTGTGTGGGAAGCCATGCTGGGCCTCTTTGGTATATTTCTGACGCAGGCTTGGTACTGTACACGCATGCAAAGCTGGCTCCACGTAGCCGAAGGGCACGAACTAGGCGAAGATGCCGCCGCTCTAAAGAAGCGCCAGAGGTCTGCGCATGCGCAAGTCGAGGTATGTCTGTTTCTTATCTTGCTCATACGTGTGTAAACAGTCGATTGTCATGTCATCTTTCTCCGTACCATTGTTATGGCTACTGTGTGTATGCGTGCTGTTGTCTATGGGTGCCCCGTTCAATACGTATGTGTGAATGCACGCATGTAATGGTGATGTTTTGGTGCTCACGCTTATTTGCAGCGCTTATCTTGGCACAGCGATTCTGGCCGCGTATGTCACACTTCTCGGCTTGTGGCCAATCTCTCATATTCTGGGCCTGCCACCTTCGCCTATGTGGTCGCGGATCTTGACGATGCCCTCGGCAACATCGAATCGTGAGATTCTCGTACTTGTGCCCAGTATCTGCGCATGCACTGGTGCGGCACTCGCTGCCCTAACGCAGGCGCTCGACTGGGGCAGAGTGTGGCAGACATGGCCGTTGCCCAGCCTATACGGTGCAGCTATAGGCGTCGTTGTGGGCAATGTCTTAGCATGCGCGCTTTGTGCCTTGCGAAGAAACTATGTTCCTTCACCATCTATGTAACTAGCCGCATCTTCAATTGTCACGCTACCATGCCACCGACACGACATTTGGGACCAAACAGAGGCAGATCGCGGCAACAAGCCCGTTTCCTGTTTTGTTTCCTTCTACTTTGTCTATGTCATCTCATGCTGTTCGTACAAATGCTTCGGGGGGAATTGTGCCGGCCACTTGTAACGACGTAAACACGCTCAGCGCCCGTGTCATGTCCCAGTCATTCTCGCCCAGGCACTGCACAGCGAACGGATATGAAAGGCTCGTTTGCGCCGACAACTGGAGTGACATGGCGTGCTGCTCAGGCGTGAGGCCAGGGAGCGGTTCAGGTGCGATGGGTAGCGAGTTTGGCTGGAAGGCGGTCTCGCGCGAATAGTGCCGTAGAGTGAGCATGTCGCTCACAATCAAGCACGGCCAGCCGAGCTGCCGCGCTTGTGAGTCAGGCATGGCTGGTGCGACCATGAATACTCGATCAAACGAACGGATCCCTTGCGAAGGTGCCTCAGTAAATTCACCATGCACGTTGATGAACAGAAGAGCATCAGGCCGCTCCATCGCATTGGTCTGGGCCTGGACATCGACGTTCGGAAGGAGCCACGCATCTACCACAAACTTGCTCGAGTCATGCAGTGGGTGCGCGGTCACAGGTAAGCGGCGCAAGAAAGCGACAATCGCCTCGCTGCCATGGTGCATGCTTCGGAGGAGCGGCTTGACGCTGTGTGTGCGCATCAAATTCCGCGAGCCTAGTTCAACGTACTTGTCGAATGTGAGCTGCTTTTGATGCGGCATCGTGTGTAGAAGACGCTCGGCACGTGCACGTGGTGGTGGACTCGTGTTGAGGCTAAAAGTGAAGCGCGCATTAGCACTGTACACGGGAGCCAGTCGAGTGCGATCCTGGTCATACGCTGAGAAGAACAGCGACAGAAATTCAGGCACGACCTGCGCGGCATCTCCGTCGACGAAGCCAGCTTTTGTTTGCAGCGCGAAAGGCCGCAATGGGACCTGTGCAGCCTCTGGTCCTGCCCGCTTATCACTGCGTCCCTTGAACAACTGAGAAAAGCCTCGCTCGACATCCTGCACTGGCTTCATATCGAGGATGCGCAATGTCGGGAACTTGGCCAATACATCACGTCGGTATCCCTCTTCATTCCCACCTTCCATCGCTGTCTGCTGGATTGGGTTGCCAAGCAGGACGAGTTCTTGCAGTTCATGTAAGCCGTGCCGCTTCGTGGTGAGTACATCCAAATCACGAGCCCAGCGGAGCTCATTTCGCTCCAGAGATAGGTTGGCAAGCTTCGGCAGGTACTGGCCCAGCATCGAAAGTGGCTGGAGAGTCGTTAGGGTATTGCCTGCGAAGGAGAGTGTCGTTAGATTGGGGAACATTTCGGCACTGAGCTTCCATAAGGCTGTGCCAAGATCACGGTGTGATCCTTTTACACCCGGCGGAAGAATGTTCGCTTCAGAGAGGATTGGGTCCTGCTGCAGGTGATCCATATTTAATAGGTTCAATGATGCGTCCCAGCGTGAGGTCAAGAAACGACGCAACGTGTCGACGACACTGGTTTTCGGCCCGACGTCCATGGCTTGTGAGCCTTGGCCTACCGATGCAGCTGCAGCTGCGGCTGCGGCTGCAGCCACGCCCAAGCCGCCACCAGCATCGCTTGGCTTTCGCGCGTTGGCCGGGCGTACTCCGCTATTTAGTTTCATAGCTCCTGCGCCTGACTTGTTCCCTCCCGGGCGCCTGCCGCTACTACTTCCCATAGGATTCGCAGCTGCACGGGCTAGTTTCCGCCGCTGCGCACGACTGGGCGCCTCGCCTTCTTCATCGACCCGCATCGATACCTGTGCTGTGTTAGTGTGTTCAGATAGTTGCGCCGACTATGTTTTTCGCCTACCACCTACATCTTCCGTAAGACCAGTCGCGCGATCGCGCAACCGAGCAGCGAGCGTACGATGCCCACGCTTTGGCATCGTTCTACGTCGATCTTGCCACACGAATGCACCTGTTGCGGACAGGCCACACTCCGCGATGACGATGACGACAGTGGCGGTGGTTAAAGACTATGTGTGTGGATGTGTCGATGGGAATTTTTTTTTTTTGCAGGAATTGAATTTGTTCGACGATCGGGCGCGCGCGCGCGTATTACCGGCCGGGCGATAGACTAGGTGTGGACTAAGAAATTCACAGGAACGAGCAGACGCGCCCTCGCACACTTACGTTTTCTCGCCTGGCCAATTTCTTCTGCGGCGGTTCACTTTGGGTTGGGCCCACGCCACTTTTGACGTGGGGAAAATAAGGGTGGGTGACACGACGCGCGTGCTCGATGACTAAGCACACCTGCACGCATTGGCCGTGCACCTTGAGGTAGGAGCGGTGGAGGGGCTTGAGGAGAGAAAGAGCGAGTGGGAGAAAGAAGGAGAGAGGGATGTAGTGCTGCTCACTTGGCCCAAGCCCTGCTTGACGTCGAACGGGAGGCGTGAGTGAGCATCGTCCTGGTGCCTGTTATTTTTTTTTGTCATAGCCTGCCTCCATCATGGAGGGCGTGGAGGATGTTCAGGTTGTCATTCCGGACTTGGAGGAAGATGACGGACCGTTTCAGGGTCTTGACATCCCACTATCGCATGGGTTTCATAGCCCTAGCGGCTCACAGGCTGAGCCTGCATGGCCAGGGTCCTCAGACGAACCACTACTACTGGGCCCTGCGTCTGGAGCAGGAGGCGCTCCTGCCACGGCACCCTCCAAATCGCGCGCTGGTCGTTTGCGCCACTTTCGGTCAGGCTCACTCTCCACAGATGAAGTAGCCTCCATCTCGACCAAGAGCTCGTTTAGGTTTGGCTCGTCACTGACGAATGCATTCTCGGGCATTGACTACTTTCAAACGCCGAATCGTAACAGTGACCGCTCCGATGGTTTGCACAACTTTTCGTTCCCTGTAAAAAAATCGTCGTTTGCGAGTCTGCGTGCAGCTATCAAGGGACAGTCATCAGCACCCTCTACGAAGGATTCCAGCGATTTGATTTCGTCACCAAATGGACCGCTGCTCGATGCAGATGCACAGTCACTGGGATCGAAGCGTATGGGTCGTTCGTTCCCTCTAGCGAGCGACATATCTGCTGTTTCCTCAGGTCTTGCGAATGTTACGGGCATGCAGCGGCCATCGCGATGGCATTTCAAGTCGAACAGCCAAGCGTCAACATCACAGGATAGCGGCAGTATACTCATGTCCCACAGTCCGAGTCGTGTAATGCGTGCAAAACACGCTCATTGTGGTTCACAGCTCTCGGAGAACTCCGTTGATGGCGTGCTTGCTTCGCCGTCAGAAGGCAGCGTCGTCGCTACTGGCAACGATGGTCTTTCGTCGCCTGTGGGGCTCGGTCCCATGGATGATGTAGATCCACTCAGCAGGCTCTCCCCCATTTGCGACATCCCTCCCACTGTATCGCCGGTGGCATTTGCGATGCGTCAGATCCTGCACCGGTTTCAGGCGCTTGCCGATGATGCGTTGCATTTGGTTCTGACGACGCCTCTTGACTGTGATGCGCTTTTGATCATGTTCCCTTCTGCTGCCCACCATGCAGCTTGGGATGATGTGTGGAACTCACTCGCGTCCATGGCCCAGCATGACCGGCAGTTGACGACAAACTCACTTCTCGCTTGGCGTTTAGATGCATTAGATCAGCCGCTAATGCTGCGTCCGGCGCGCCGTCGCCCAAGCGATACACTCTCGGTGTCGTCGAGCTCCAGTAATAGTCATGCAGGTGACTTGCTTCGTCGGCGCCGTGCGTTAGCGGCGACCTATTTGACATGTCGCGCACTTCTTGGCACCATACCGCCAGGGACAAACGACCGCATGGGTGCTGACCTGGACGACGATGATCCGGCTGTGGACGAATTCGTCACGACCGTGTTTCAATTCCTGCATCTATGCTCCATCGATCGCGAGAGCGAGCGAGGCGCCCAGGTCAAGCTGCACGTGTCGCTGCAGCAGCAGTGCTTCGATATGGTCGCTCGTTTGATCGGCGAGCTCTCCCGACAGTGTCTGCCTGCGCTTGGCGACCAGTTCGTGTCCATCTTGCATCAGTCCAGTGCCGTCGCCGTATCGCGAGACAATGAGCTACTGACCGAGGCCGCTGTGCTTGGGATGCGGTACTTGCGCATCACCATATACCCTATGGACGTGTTTGAAGCTGGCGCCCAATTCGTGGGCATCCTAGCGCGCTTCTTTGCACATTCGCACGGCTACCGAATCAAACGCGCCTTTGCACGTGTCTTGCACACCATCATCGAGCCCGTTGCCCGGACCGCATCGGCAGAGCTCCACCACCCCGCATGGGTTCAAGCTATGAGCACACTTATGCCCAAGGCTCAGGCCATGGCATGCCGTTCGCGGTACTGCAGTGTTGCATTCCCGCTTTGGACGGCAGCTCTGTGTGCGTCGCCCCCAGATGTGCTTTTGGAGCGCTGGTATGCATGCATCGAGGCTGGATGGTCGCGACTAAAAGAGCGGCCGAAAGATGCCGAGCTGCGCCTGATCATTTACACATGTGCATCGCAGCTGTTTTGGGCGTATCTGTTTCGCTGCCATGAGGGGACAAATCCAACGCATCGTCGTCTTGATGCCTTCTTCCATCTCTGCCTTCCCGCCGTACGCTCGTCCGTGTCGCCCCTGGATGTCTGTATGGAGCCATGTGTCGACATTCTCAGCGCTGCACTTTTGCGCCAGTTCGAATACACACACTCCATCGTGTTGGACTTGCTCCGTCATACGCAGCAGCTGGATCGCAAGACAGGATCCGCAACGGCGTTGGTCGTCGGGTCTTCTTCGTCGTCTACATCCTCCTCCTCCGCCACTGCAGCAGCAGCGGCAGCCGCGAACAACTTCTTCCAGCCTGATGTACTACAGCCGACGCGAATGTGCATGGCCATTCGCGCTATTGCTCTGTCCCTGCATGTCTACGTGTCTGGCGAGGCGTCGGCGCTTCCCGGTGGGGAGCGGCCTTCCATTGAAGACTTGGCATCGGAGCCGTTGAAAACAATTCCCTATCCTAGTGCCGATGTCGAGCGTGCATATACACAGTTTTTCTCGGTCTCTACGCAGATCGCCCTGCACTGTGACTATCTTGTCAAGGACTTGACAGTACTGGACGACCAAGTGCCTTTAGCCCGTGGTACCAATGTGCCCATACTGCATGGCGAGCGAGCGCTTCAAGACGCCGAGAACTACGAAGTTCGAGCGCACGCAAATGGCGCATTCACCGTTGCCTATGCTCGTGAGCACCAGCCACATCTCGAGCTTTTGCGCACATGTATCGAGACGTGGCCTCGTTGCATGTCCAGCACCGCCAGCAAGTCGACGTGCCAGGCGCTCTTGTTCCGTGGCCTTTTTAGCGTTGAGCCCAGCGTACAGCGAGCGAGTGCCGCGGCACTCATGCGTTTTGCTAGGGGCCAAGATGGGGCACAAGTCATACTTCGTGCGTTCTTGCAGTGGTTCTTCCGCAAGGACGGCGTTGTATGGGAGCTGCAGTCGCATGCAGACGTTCTAGTATCCCAATTTGCTCATGTGACAGACCTTGTTGCCGACTTGTTGGCTCTGTTCTTATCCCAAAGTGAGGATGCGCTGTCTCATGATACATTCCGCGAGTTTACCGCTGGCGCTTTGCTTTTTCTGTGTCTTCCCAGCGCAGCCCTTCGACGACATGTGATCGAGCTCCTGCTGCAGGCGAGTCTCTCGTCTGTGAGCACCGCTACGCCCGCAGCCGAATCTCGTGCAACTGCGAAATTCCCCGATACCGCGCCACCGCCGGACGCAGCAGCTGTGCTCACGTGCGGTGAGCTCTTCGCGCGCCCTTGTACATGTTTCCTGCACGAAGACCATCCCGAGCTGTCGGCGTCGCAGCGAGCGCGGATTGCGAAATGGCGCAGCACGGGCGATGCTTACCCGCTTAGCCGCCTGGCAAGCTCCGGTGAGCATTGTTCGTTGTGGCGTATAGCTTTGCCCAACGTGCTTCGAGAGATTGTAAGCACGGCGCCTCGTTTGGCCATGCAATTGTATCATCTCTTACTTGGCGCTGTCCAGTGCCTCGAACCGAGTATCGCGACGATCGCACATTTGCGCAAAAGCGCTGCGCGTGTCCCCCCGACGCTTACGTTTGTCCGCAGCACATGGCGCATGTACATTCTTACGCTGTGTACAGTCGGCATCCAAAGTACTAAGCATGTGGCACTTCTTGTGCCGTACCTGGGGTGTGAGGATGCCGACTTGCAAGATGCCGCTGCCGATGCACTGAGCCACGTGCACGAACATGCATACTCGAGTCTTGTAACAGCCCTAGCGCCGCTTTTCGACAATCCATTATGGCCAGTGCGCCTCAGCATTGGCCGCATTCTCGCGAGTACAGCCTCTATGCTCCCGTGTCCCTCCGTCGAGCCGATTTTGCTGTCATGGCTTCATCAGACACTCCACGTGCTCCAATTAGACTTGGCACCCGACGTTCATGTGTATCAGTTACGGCGCTTCTTTTGTGTACTCCTTGCCTCGTTCTACCAATCTCTTGGGGTCGAGTCATCGCCGCACGCATTCCCCCTCGAGCTGCGCATGCGCTTGCTCGTTGTCTTGCACGACTGGCACTCATTGCAAGATGCATCGCGACTTGCTGCGCAACTATCCGCGGCCGTCGAGCGGTCTGCGGCTGGGCCGAAAGATAAGGTTATCGTCTCGTTGCGCCACGAACTCCATCTACTAGCGCGACACGCCGAGCTCGCGATGGCCGCTTTGTGTGCTGGTCCCATTGATGACACACCTTCCATGCACGGCCCTACTATCCTGGGGTGGTTGTGTGACATGCTAGCGGCCCCATCCGCATCGTCCCGCGAGACAGCTCAACGCGGTCTGCATGCGCTTCTCGAGCATAACCTGACGCATGTCCCGCTGCTCCGCGCCCTAGTAACGCAATGCTACCGGGACTTGGCGCACACACAAGCCTCACGCACAGTGTTTCTCGTGCTCGTTGATGCATGGTTGAAGCTTCAACCTCTCGAGTCCCAGACGCACCTTGCTGAAGCTCAGATCATGTGCGTCGCTCTGTGCATGCTAGCCCATCGAGATGTGCAGATCCGCGTTGGTGCACTGCGTATTCTTGAGGCATATGCCGAGTGTCAGCACGTGTCTGTGTCGTTCGCATCGATGGCGCCATGTGTCCGCTCGTCGCAGGCAGCCTCATACCTCGAGGCACAGCGCTGGATTAGCTACCACCTCTCTTTGGGCCACGTCTCGTCAAGCACGAGCGCTTGCGTTCTTGCTGAGCTGACGCAGCACATGGAACACATTCCTCAGGCGTTTCATCAGCAAGTTCTCTCGCTTCTTCCCGCTTGGCTATCTGCGATTCAATTCGAGCCTGAAAGCATCGAACATGTGCATCTCGTGTCGCTCACGCACATGTTTGGCGTGACGCATCCTCTGGCCGTTCGCGCCTTGTGGCAAGCTGTGGATATTACACCCTCCGGCGCGCGAATGCTTCTGCACTTTCTGCAGTCACGCGCTCTTTACTACCGCAGTGTCGAGTTCATCGAGCTTGCTCGCATGATCATATCGAGTCTTGCTTCGTCGGCAGCGCAGAGCCTGCAATATGCGTTGTATGAGACCCTTAGTCCACATGCCATGATCCCCTTTGTGCCTGAGCCGGCTACTATGCTGCCATTCTCACTTGATGCGTGGTTGCCACCACCTGGGACGGACCTCATGCCCCTCCCGCGTGCGCTCACGACGCTCCTGTTTCTCAGCGAGTGTGTGTCCGCCACTTTGCTTCGTCGCGAGCATTTGCCTGTCGTGCTTCATGCGCTATGCATGTACACGGATGGATTGCCACCTTCGCTGCATACTAGCGTTGTGCGAGCGGCTGAGCAGATCTTGTGTGTGCTCGCAACCCAAGGCCTCGACTCCGCCGCGCCCCCCCCCGCGTACCTTCGAGCTATGCATGCCGCCTTCTCGATGAAGCGGGCGGACCACGTTGCATTGGACGACATGCAAGTACCGAAAAAAATGACGGCTCTTGTCGATGCTCTGGCCAAGTTGGCCGCTCCGCATGTGCCGGCGATTCGCGATCTCTGGAGCGAAGTAGCCTTGCAATGGTCAACCAATGCACCAAACAGGCGTATGGCATGTCGATCTTTGCAGATTATGCGAGCCTTGCGCCCAACGTATCCAGCGCTGACGGTACCAAATCTTGTGGCACGTCTTGCTGACACTCTTGCGCTGTCGGATGCCATACCATACACGCTCGAGGCGCTTAACACGTTGGAAGCCCTGCTGGCAACAGCGACAGCGGACGTGCTCCCGCCCATCTACTGGACAGTCGTCGCATGTGCCGGGACAGCGTTGGAGCCGGTTTTTTCTGCGAGTCTGTCGCTCTTGCACACATGGTTTGATCAAGTCAACATGGACGCCGAAACGTGCGATGCACTTTGGACGTCGCGCCCTGCATCTTGGGACTTGGACGCTCCCAGTCTGCAGTGCATGGTCGTGCGTGGTTTGCGGATTGCACGCACTGACACCACTGTGCTGCATCTGCTCGTTCGCCTTGCACACGTGCCGCGGTGCGAACTGATCGATTCATCGCCTGAAGACCGTGTTCTTACCTTGCTCACGGCCGCGCTGCCATGGTGCATGCAGACGTGTGATGCTGGAAAAAGCCCCGCATACGGCACGGTTGTCACACAGCTGGCTGATGCACTGACACTCCTGGCAAACGAATCTCAGCGATCCGACATAGCACGGATCACAACGTCCATCGCTCGAGCGCGCTTCCGCCGTGCTGACGATCTTGTACGGCAGGCGGCGACGTCACTTGCGCTTGGGTGCACGAAGCCACGCGCAGTGCACATCGTCTCGATGCTTGTTCTGACGCTATACCATGAATCGTTAGATGTATGTCGTGCAACGCTGCTTGCTCTCGTGCCGTGTCTCCAAGCCTTGCACGCACAGGGAAGCATTTCTACGTTGATGCCTGACGTTCCGCTGGAGCCTCTCGTGCGCTTGTTGCGCACGCCGCTCGCTTCACTGGCTCTGGATGTGCTTCATTCTCCATTGCTTGTTGATGAAGCGCCGAGGTCTATGCTCCAAGCATGCGGCTGGGCTGGCCCCTTAGCATCACTCGATACCAAGTACGCATGTACGAACATACGGGCTGTGTCTCGTGCATGGGAAGCACCAGAGACAGAACGCGGGCTTGCATTTATGTTGGACGAAGGAGACTTGCCAGAGACAGAGCTCGATGCGCTTACAAGTCAGCTGGACGATCTAGCCAGCTTTTTTGTACAGGATAGCACGGATATTGCACCACCCGATCCCCCGTCTCCGCAATCCTTTCAAGTGGCTCAGATCCTCTCTCGGTCCACTTACTCGCAACGCGACTCTTTCTCGCCTGTGCCGCCCATTCCGCCTGTACCGCCGGCTAACTTGACTACTCCTCCCGCTGCCGCGGCTTGGGACGACGCCTCATGGGACATGACTTCCAGACATCGGAGTCTTGGCAGTGACACGTCGCGCGTATTTACTCCGTCTACTTCAGCAACGTCCAGAGTGCCTTCATCTCCATCCACTCCGCCTATTGGCATGGGCGTTGACTCTGTTCCTGACGCTGGAGAGCCATTTTTTTCTTCTACGACAGACACCATGTCATCGGTACGAATGCAGGATCACATCTACGAATACGGGCACAATTCGGAGGACGAACAAACACCCAGTTCATGAATACGTACATACATCCATCCCCCCTTTTTTCGCTGCTTTACATGGCGGCTGATCCACGACCCATAGCTTGAAGCACAGAACCTTGTGGAAGAGACGGCAGTGGAAGCAAAGGCGAATTGGCCGTGGATGGCGCTGATGCTCCATTAACCGAGCGTGTGCCAGTAGCTGGGGGTGGCGCGAGGAAGCCCACTGCCACAAGCCACGATAGATACAGACCCACCAGAGGCTGGCTGACGCCCCGCACAACATCCAGCTCATGTGCTCGAGACAACAGCTTGGTGGTATGGGAGTCGTCCAGCTCTGCCGACTTTGTTGACGTCGGCAAGTCGTCAAGCACAAAGTGCAACAGCGGGAAGAGTGCGTTGGATTCAGTGTCAGAGCCTGGCGCATGCGTCGTCGACGCCATCACGTGGTTCTCCAATGCCGTGCGCCACTCGACGTACTCAACACGTTGCACAGGCCATCCATACGTCGCAAGGGCGCCGAGGAACTCATTGTAGCGGATCTTAGGATGTGACGTCACATGGAATACTGTCGCATGAGTCGTCTCCTGCTCAGGCCAGGCCACGGCATTCAGAGCCGCCAATGTCGTCACTCGTGCTACATGGTCCACAGGCACCATGTTGATCGTGTTGTCCATGTCTGGAATCAGCCCCAGCTGTGCACTGCCTTTGACAAGGCGGAAGAGGAAGTCGTCTGTGTTTGTTACAGCTGTCGTGCTATCGCCCACGACGTAGCCTGGTCGCACAATCGCCGCAGCCAAGCCACGCGCACTGGCTACCATCAACAGGCGCTCAGCCACCCACTTTGTCTGGCCATAGCCACTCTTCAGCTGTTGCGCACTTCCCTCAAGCATGTCGCTCTCAGGCACGCCCCGCGTCGAGTCTGCAAGCTCGATGTAGTGGTCGGTGTCCAACGCCGACGTCGAAGAGACAAATGCCACACTTTTCGCACGGCCCTCGGCAGCCATGTGCATGACGGCTATCGTCGACAGCACATTCACTGCACGCAGCTTGCTGTAAGGATACACCCAATGTACCATGGCTCCGTTGTGCACGATGATATCTACACTTGTCACCATGTGATGCCAGTCGCTCTCAGAGAGTCCAAGTCGCGGACGTGCAAGATCGCCGACCACTGCCTCGACACGGCCGCTCATTTCCCACTCATCGCGCCAGAGACCACGTCCCGCGAGGGCATCGCGCATCCGCTGCCGAGCCTCGTCGGCATTCTTCGCTCGCACATGCACATACACCTTTTCGACCTCGTTTGCTCTTTTCGTCAGCAAGTCAGCGAGAATGTATGCACCCAAGAACCCCGTGGCGCCAGTCAAAAACACCCGGCGGGCAGCGCTCGTGCAAGGTGCGCGAGTGAACGATGCAGGCAGCTCGTTTTCGAGCTCCTGCGCATCGCGGGCGTAGGGCACATCGGCGGATGTGCCTGTTGAAGTAGCAGCGGTTTCTGTAGCGCGAGCCGACGCACTGCCTATGGCCCCTGGTGTGGCACCTCCTGCAGGCGTCATGGCCAGATCCGACTCGTGGGAGCGAAGCTGGTCCAGTGCCGAAGCAAGCTGAGCGATGGTTGGCGCGTCAAACACGAGGCCAAGCGGTACATGAATACCCAACTTCTGCCGCAGTTGGAACACGAGACGCGTGGCAAGGATCGAGTGCCCGCCCAAGTCGAAGAAGGACTCGTCAAGGGGCACAGGCTCAGCAACGCCAGGGAGCAGCTGCCTCCAGACGTCGGCGATGGCTCGCTCGGTGTGAGAGCGCTCGCGACTCTCACTCTGCACACTAGAGACTTGCGCCATGCGCTGGGCCAGCACCGTGTCGGGGAATGGCAGCGCCGGCTTGTCGATCTTACCGTTTGGATTCAGAGGCATCCTGGTCATCGGCACAAAGAGGGTGGGGACGGAATACGACGGCAGCTTTCCTTTGAGATAATCGCGAATATCTTTAATGAGCCGGTTGTACTGCCGGATGCGCCAAAGCGAGTCGCGGCCGGGGCCGTCAGGAATGTCAGCTTCCTTCACGTCCTGCACGGCCTCTGACTCTGATTGGACATCGTCCGTCGGCACAAAGTACGACACCAGCACCTTCTCCTCGTCCTTGTCGCGCCGCACTAGTGTCACATTTTCTCGGACACGCGGATGCCGGGACAGGTGCGTATCGATTTCGCCCAGCTCGATACGGAAGCCACGGATCTTGATCTGGTCGTCGGCTCGCCCCGTACACTCGACCGTGCCGTCTGGCAGGTAGCGACCCAAGTCGCCCGTGCGGTACATTCGATCGCGTGGTCCCTTCCAGAATTGGCCTTCGCGCGTGCCTTGCAGGGTATCGGCTATCTCGAGATCAGGCGCGAGCCAATTGAAGAGGAACTTTTCTGACGTCACCTCAGGTGGTCCGAGATATCCCTCCGACAGGCCACCGGAGCGGACGTAAATCTCGCCCACCTCGCCTACTGCACATGTCTCCTGCCGGGCATTCCGGTTCACAACCAACAGCTGAACATCGATCATGCCCTGCCCGGCTGGCATAATGTCCTTCTGTGTCTGCAAAAATGCAGGCTCCACACTCGCAGGGGGAATCGCAAAGTACGACACGGCACGCTGCGTCTCAGTCGTGCCATACATGTTGATGATGCGCACGTTCTGGGCGAGAGACTGAAGCCGAGTACAGTCGCGTTTCGTCAAGATATCCCCAACGAAAAAGGCATTCCGCAGTGTTGGGATCGGGGTCGTGGCCTGTGCGGACAACAGCTGGCCCATAGCCGGTGTCAGATGCGTCACAGTCGCCCCTGACGACGCCATCCACGATGCCAGCCGGCCGGGAGTGCCAATGTCCTCCGACGTCGGAATGTGCAGCTCAGCACCAAAGAAAATGGGCGTAAATATATCGCGCTGAATGGGATCATGCGCAATGCCGCTAAGCATCGTAAAGCGATCGTTTTCTCCAAGCTCAAACCGCTCACCCATCCACGGGAAAAAGTGCGTCAAGCTGTAATGCCGGCCCTGGACACCTTTGGGAATTCCCGTCGATCCAGACGTGAACGACAGTGTCGCAATGCTGTCAGGACCAAGCACGACGCCTGTCGGTTGTCCTGCCAATGCTTGAGCCTCCTTTAGCACATCGCCAGCGCCAACGTTGCCACCGCGCAATACACCATCAGCTCCCAGCTCGAGAGCCGGGATTTCCGTGCGCAGCTCGAGCTCCTCTTGGATACATGCACGCACCTGCTGATGAATCGAGCCTGCTTTCGCCAGCACAATCAGCGCGCGGGGTTTCGCCACTTGCAGGTAGATGTTTTGCCGACTCGATGGGTACGTCGGATCAATCACACTGAATGTGGCGCCAGCTTTCAATACACCCAACACTGCCACGACCAAGTCGACCCCGCGATGCGCATACACTGTCACAACTTCGCCGCGTTGCACGCCCGAGTGAAGCAGATGGTGCGCAACAACATTGCTTGCGCGATCCAGTTCACCATAGCTGACTGTTCGCACTTGCGACGCTGGTGCAGGAAGCTTTCCATCTGGGCCAGCGCTCATCACACTCTCAACCAAGCAACGTCGCTCCGGGAACGTCTGAGCGTGGCGCTCCAAGTAGCTTGTGATGCTTCCTCGGTAGCCACACCAATCGAGGTCTTTGCGCGGGTCAGGTAGCATGTGCGACTCGGCCTTTGTGCGGATAAGAATCTGGCCCACCGGCGTCATAGGATGTTTCGCTGCTGAGCAGATGAGCTGGTCGAACTGGCTCAGAATGCTTTCGATACGGTGCGCAGAGAACAGCAGCGCATTGTAGGAGATATGGACAGCCACCGGCGCATGGGCCGGCGCTCTGAACGTTGACACGCCATCTCTTGACGGCTTGACGGAACTCTGCGCGGCTGTGGTGTGTGCAGGCCCCACTTCAGCGTCAACACTCGCTTCAGGTGGCGTGACAAACATCGACAAATCTGTCGTTGCGTTTGTGCGTTGCATGAACCACTGCATCGAAGCCGTCTCATCAAAAAAGCGCACGCGGAAAGGCGCATGACTCGTACCCGAAGGAGCAGGGCCCTCCGTGGCAACACGGTCTGACTCAAGCCGCCTTGCAATATCGTCGTATGGCGCAAGGTGTCGAATGGCCTCTGCTTCCACAGCTTGCACACACTTGGCAACCTGCAAGAATGCGTCTCCCGGCTCAACTCGAATTCGCAAGATAAGCGCCTCGCCTGTGTCGGGGTGGTTGCTCGCGACCACAATGTCTGTGTCACCTGTGTACCTGTGGATGAGAACAACGAGTGCAGCAAGCAAAAAATGACATGCCCGCGGCTGTTCTTCCTCCTCCGTTGTCTCCGAAAACCGCGATGGGACCTCATTTTCGTCCTCGTACAGCGATAGGCGCGCAAGTGCGCGGCATGTGGCGGGGGGCAGCACACACGATTTCAAGGCATGAACGACTCTTGTGGTCGCTGGACGCGGGTAGTCTAAGGGCAGCGCAAGTCGCGGTAGGTTGCGGAGCTGCTGCGACCAGTAATCAAGATTCTTTTCTGAAGATGTACCTGACGCAGGTGGATGCGTCATGGTTGGTCAATGGTCAGGTGGGGGAATAACCCGAATTGTCGAGATGGTCTGTGATTCCGGTTGGCTTACGCGGCGAGACAATTTGTTCACCAGTCAGTAGTCGTCGCCCTTTGTGCTTTCGGCGCCAAGTGTCGTGCGGCACATGTAAATCACGTGGTACTTGACATCGATCCTAATCGCCGCGTCGGTCTCCACACACGAGAGCCTCCACCTAAGCGTCTGGCTTTGTCGAAGGCCTCATACCTCCCATCCCTCTCATAGAGCTTCTCGGTGCGGCCAGCCTCGCTACCGTCGTTCGGTTTGCCACACGTGCCGTATTCGGCCGCTGCGAACGGGCGCAAGAACATTCGAAATGGGGTGGTGGACTACGAAGTCATCGCCTCAGGTGGCTGAACCCTCCGGTGCAAGAAACATTGCAGTGAATGACGACCAGTTTCAAAGGTCTCTTGATGTACCTGACGAGGAGCCAGATCCTATGCAGAGTCGCATCATTGTACCATTCAGCACGCTTCTCGTTGTTTCCGCGATGAGTCTTGGCTTTGCATCTGGTATGATGAATGGTGCGCGACACACAGCCCTTGTATATTTGGCTGAAAATGCTCACAGGCGTCCTACCACAGTACAAGGTTGGTATTTTTATAACAAAACCAAGTATTACCGCATGATTCTGGGTGGATTTCGCCAAGGAGGAAGCACGAGTCTTCGCTTAGCCGGCTGGGTTGCTGGCTGGTCCTTGCTGGACGTTCTTGCTGAGGATGCACGTTCTTACTTGGCAGCGCACAGCGATGGATCGTACGCGAATTCGTTCGAGTCACGGATCCTGCAAAAACTGGGTCATTGGTCAGATGGGGCGTTGGCCGGCTTTTTAACAGGCCTAGTCGGAGCTATTTCATGTACGTCGTGACCATGCACAAATCAGACTAATATCTATACAGATCGAATATCGACACCTACCATTCCGCGCATGTTGCTCCTGGGCGCGGCCGCTGGTGGAACAACCGGGGCACTACGAGATCTTCGAGAGTCTCTCTTGCATGGCCCGGATCCTTTCCGTCAGCCAAAACTTGTATAGTTACCATTCAAATGCGATCTTCTCACATAGCTTGGCGCTTTGCTGCATTAGCTTCAGCCATGGCGTAGAAGGCTTTCTGGCGCTCTTCTAGCACGCGTCGCTTGTTGAAGTATTCAATCTTAGTGTGTTAGCGTGGGACCAGTCTCCAAGACTTGTGTTTTATTTTTTTTCACATACCCAACTCTGCGCACAGCTACCCTCGTACACGTTTCGCAGCTCAACACAAGGATCAGCATCACGCTCTGCCATCGTGATTCGCATGCGCTCATCTTCCGATCTTCGAGGCTCAGCAAACGCGCCAGAACCAAGGGGGCCTTTCATGCCTGTCATGTCGGTTCCGGGGGGAGCTTGGATCGAATGCTTCGTAAGACAGGCATAATATGCATCGCGCGAGTCCCAGCATTGCTGCCGATTGCTCCGTGTGGGTGCGCCTGTACTTGACATGATGGTCCAAGCGAGGTGTTCAAGAAATCCTGTCTCAAGTTTTTATTGTCGGCCGATCTAGGCTCTGTTGCAAACTTGGGTGATGTGGCGTTCTCCACATAGCGTTTGTAGATCGAAGGTACGGTCTCACTGAATTGCATCTGCCTAGCCTGTTCAAGTGCGTCTTCGGGCATCCGCTTCTTTGCATGTCGGCGGAAAATACATGTCTTGCGAATGCTGACAAGGTCGGGCCTAGTCGTTTCGTTGCTCGTCGGGAATCGGTCGACCACAGCTCTGAGCTTCGTCCCGCGGGCCTCGTGCAACCTGACAAGTTACAGCAGCAGCGACGCGAGTCAACCGGCACGACGGAACAGGACAATGAACGAACGAACTGCAACGTGGCTACTAACAAGGCGAAAAATAAGACAAATAAAACTATCAAGCGTAAAAGAGCCTTCAATAGACTTTCATTCGATTCTGAGGAGCAGGAGCCTCATGACGAGAAACCTATGATAAAGCGGGCAATGCACGAAAAGCCACTGAAAAACCCTCATGTAGATACATCTTTCTTACCCGACAGAGAGCGGGAGGCAAGTGAACATCAAATGCGAGAGAGAATCAAAAACGTTTGGCATGCTGAACAAGACAAGATCAAAGCAGAGGAAATTGAAGTTGTCTATTCCTATTGGGACGGTCGTGGTCACAGGCGCCATGTGACGTGCCAGAAAGGTACAACGATTTTTTCGTTTCTGGAGTTGTGCAGGAAACAAGTTCCAGAGCTACGCAGCGTTACTTCCGAGCGTCTCATGTATATCAAGGTGCGTTGGCTTTCTTGTTCGGAGGACAACGCGCATCCTAATAGCAGGAGGATATTATCATTCCACACCATTACACATTTTATGACCTTTTGGTGACAAGAGCTCGGGGAAAATCAGGTCCTCTATTCCATTTCGATGTGCATGAAGATGTGCGCCTCCGCAATGATGCATCTCGCGAGAAGGATGAGGTACGTCGAAAAAACTAACTTGAAAAGTCGCACGCGGGCAAAGTCGTCGTACGTGTTTAGAACCGATTCACTCACTCTAGAAACGCGATTGGTACGAAAAACATCGTGACATATTTCCTGCTAATCGTACGTAAATGGTTACTCATGGTAGGCTGGGAGGTGTATGACCCAACCAAAGAATATGGATCCTACGGCATCAAAGATGTATGACACGCGCTCATGGCCATTCTCTACGCGCCTATTTATTTGCGACAAATTTTCCTGTAGTTTATTCGCATCCACCTCCACAAACTCATGGGGCGGCCACTCTTCCAGTCGAAACCGACCAAGTTCTGTGCAAAACGCACGCGCATCTTTCGTAGCAGAGGCCACATCAGGTCTCGGTGTATGCGACGTGTGTGGCAAGAACTCCTCCGTCAGGCGTACCATACTATGTCGCATATCGAAACACAGGTACTCCCTGTTGCTCATACGCGGCATGCGTCCAAGCCGACCGATTTTGGTCTAGTATTCGCGGACGCTACTGCTGCTTCGTCCCAGGAGCCGTACGAATCGCTTGCTGTTTCCTTTACATCTGATGTCACCCGCTCAAGTTTGGAAAAAGCTGCCAGCCATCTTCGGTCTGGACAACTAGTTGCTTTTCCCACAGAGACTGTGTACGGACTGGGTGCGTGTGCTCTGCGCACCGACGCAGCTGAGCGAATTTACCGTGCTAAAAATCGACCTGCCGACAACCCATTGATCGTGCATGTCAGCGACCGACGAATGTTATCGAAGCTGCTTCCCAGCAAATATCCATACAATGCGGCATGTGAGGCGCTTATGAAGGCGTTTTGGCCAGGCCCTTTGACGCTACTTTTTCCTGTAGGCCTTGACGACCAAGGCCTTCCGCGGATCCCATCCACAGTGACATGTGGACAATCTACTGTCGGTCTTCGTATGCCATCGCATCCTATTGCCCGTGCGCTTATCTCTCTTGCTGGGGTGCCCGTAGCCGCGCCATCAGCCAACGCGTCAGGGCGCCCTTCTCCCACAACAGCCGGCCATGTCTTCACCGACTTGGGCCCCCGGCATGTACTTTCTTACATTGTAGATGGTGGTGAGTGCAGTATTGGGTTGGAAAGCACGGTCGTGGATGCGACGACGACACCTGGTGAAGTGCGTGTGCTCCGCCCAGGCGGTATTTCTGTTGAACAAATCGCTCAGGCCCTTGAGCAAGCAGGACTTTCTTCGCTATCGCTGCGTGTGTACGGCCGAGATCTTGCGAGGAGTGCGCAGCAAGAAGCTGCACCTACAACTCCAGGAATGAAGTATCGCCACTACTCTCCCGAAGCACGTGTCCTATTAGTGCGTATCGACGACGGTGAGCATCCCACCTTGCACGAATTGCTTCGCGATGTGGCAGCATCCCGAGTCCAAGCTGAGCAGGAGGCACGCATCGGCTTGCTATGTGCACATGACTCGCCACTCATTCTTAGTCTGCCCGATTCAGCTTTGACTCGCTGGGCAGCCGATGCGACGCACACTTCGTCGTCGCCATTGACTGACAAGGCCGAGTCACGCCTGTCGCCTGTGGTCCATGTAAATGGCATGAAGCTATGTCTTTACTCCCTGGGGCGCCGAGACACACCTTCCGCCGCTGCGCAGCGCCTCTTTGATGGCCTTCGGACACTTGATGCTTGTGTTCCATGGTGTGATGGCAAGCCAGGCGCATGTGATGCCATTATTACTGATGTGGTGGATGAAAGCGGCGTCGGCCTCGCCATCATGAACCGGCTGCGCAAGGCAGCTAGTGCGACACTCTTCGCTCGTGCTGATGCCGTTAGACCCATTCATATTCCTATGTAGATGTACAATAAAATGAAAGCTAAGCTCCTAAGCAGACCGGCATGTGGTCCGGCTTCTCGAATTCTGAGTTGGGAGGTTTGCGCATGTGCTTGCGTCGCTGAAGAATGGTTGCACCGTCCATGGAAAGTCGGAAATCATCTTGATTCGTAGGCGCAGTAGGGAAGGAGGGGGCCTTTTGTTTCGCATGTGAGTTGTGCTTATCAAGGATAATTTTGGCAGCCAAACTTCCATACCGAGCATCCGCTGATGCCACATCATGCGCAGTCGAATTCACGCCTGTGCCTGTGGGTGGCTGCAGCGATCGATACCGTTTCGACTGGCGCATTTCTTCCTCAATCCGATGAACAGCAAACGACACATCAAAGGCCTCGCGCAGATGGTTCTTGCTGACAGGTGTGCTTACGCCTTCTTGGTACCCGTCATTGCCATGCAACGACGCAAGGAGGGGCGAGTCGACGGATTCCATATTTGATAATGGCCACATCCGCTTGCGCGTCTGTTGCTGAACCGGTGCACCTGCGCCATTCGTGGACTCCGAGCCACTCTTGACCCACGGGTGCTCAAAGAACTCGCTGATGGTCATTCGGGCGTCCACATCCACACATAACAGTTTCGCAACCAGATCCTTCGCTCCAACGCTAATGTCATCCCACCAAGGGCTTAGGAATGCATAGTGTCCATTCGACACCTTCTCTGAGAGATCTTTTATCGATTCATCATAAAAGGGAGGAAAGCCACAAAGCAACGTGTATAATACACAGCCCAATGCCCACATGTCTACACTAAGCGAATACTGTTCGTTGCGTACGATCTCAGGTGCCGCGTAGCCTACCGTACCACACGGCGTCTTGGTCGAATGTTCCCACACAATCTTGCTAAGGCCAAAGTCGGCAATTTTGACGCGGCCAATTTCGCCTCCGCCTACCCCAGGAACGAACTTGCCTTCGTCAATCTTGGTCTCCTCATCGTATGGCTTGCGCTGGAACGACTCGGATGGCTCCGTGTCGATATGCTCAAAAAGAAGATTCTCTGGCTTGATGTCACGATGTACTATGCCGCATTCGTTGTGCATGAACCGAATGCCTTCCGCCACTTGACAAATCACATGCCGCGCGAGCGGCTCGCTCATGTACGTTAGCTTGATGATCTGATCAAACAATTCGCCCCCATTAACGATTTCCATTACCAAATAGCAATATTCATCCGCATCAATAAAGTCAAGCAGCTGAACAATGTTTTCGTGCCGCAATCGGCGCATAATTTGCACTTCTTGCAGGATGGATGCGCGCTCTGTTGACCGGTCATGCTCGCGAATATTGGGATTTAACGCTCGGTTTTGTTCCTTGTCGCCTACACGCACGACTTTGATAGCAACAGGGGTATTCGTTTTCCGGTCATATGCTCTGTATACAGTAGAAAATGTGCCATTTCCTAGCATTGCGACAAGCTCGTAACGCTCAGGGAGGCCTTCGTACAGCGGAAACGACTGCCCAGATGCCATTTTTTGTGCGGTAATATCCTCCGTCTGGGCATGGAGCAGACGATCACTAGCTAAGGGAGCAATCGACGTCGGCTCGCTTGCCAAATCCTGCATGGACTTCTCAGGTGTGTAAGAAAACGTTGGCTCATGAGAATGGTTAAGCAGGGTTGGAATAGCTGTTGCACTAGCCACTGTTGCTGGCACTGCCTGGCCCATCAGTAACGAGGCAGGTGTTGGTATGTCCCCAGCCAGCATAGCAACAGCAGCACACAAGCGACTTGTGTGGAAAGGAAAGGGTCTAGGAAATAAAAAAAAAGGGGCCGGTCCTAGAAGTGTGGACAAATCCCAGGAAAAGTGAATGGAAAGATCCCCTGTCAGGGTCAAGAGGCCTCAATTTCGCAGGTGTATCCAATCACCCCGCGTTCTTGAGCGAGAAAATTCGAATTTTTTTTTCGTGTATTCAACTGCAAATGCTGGGGGAGAAGAGAGAGCCGATGTGTGGATTCGTCAGTCGTCGGGGCGAGAGAATTTGCCGCCCACAACAAGGCCTAATTGCTAAGCCCTACATTGACACGTGGGTAACGCAACACAGTCTTGTGTGGCCTGCTACAGTGTTACGCTCATTCATTCGGGTGGGGGGCAATTACTTTGAGAACCCTTGGACATTGAAGAAGTAAAATAAGCGTAGCTCCTGTCTCAAGACGCAAGCTCAATGGGGTCAATTTTCCAGACCTTGTTATGCGTACTAATTGTATACTGGGCATGCATACTGTATCGCAGATGGTCAGTGTATTCACGAACACGACAGTTTGTCTTGGATCAGCGACGCAAGGCTGGTATCCCGGACACAGACCATCGCCCCTTAGCTGTCGCTGCGGCTGATGCTGCCGCTCGTCGCCGAGCTGCCATGGAGCAACGATTGCGTGAATCTGACGATGTATTCCGACCAACGGCCCTTACTGCGCAAAATGCTCGACATCGTGAAAACCCGTCGTCACCAGCGACATTTCGTCCGATTCCTGTTCCGAAGCCTGTTGCAGTATCTTCCATACCGTCTGTTACTCGTCATTTGCATCAATCAAAGCCGCATCGTCGAATGTGGCCCGAACCCGAGACTTTCTATGGACCTACTGTCCCCAGTCGAACAACAAGCTCATCACACGTCTCGAGTACGCTCAAGCCACGCAAACGCGATGCCGATGAGATCACAGATGCAGGCGATCATGATCAGGCGCGACCGGTTTCTTCTCGACGTGTTCGCCGAAAAATGTCGCTGGAAGGACCGTGCCGCCCCGAAAACCATCAGAGTGTGGTTGTCTCCGACGACGATGAAGGTGATCTCGAGGCTATGGATGAAGACGATGTCGCGGATACTTCGACGACCTCCTACGATGAAGAAAGTGATCTGCGTGAAGACATGAAGGATGAAGAAATGTCGAGCGGGTCAGCCTCACTCAGCTCCAGTAGTATGGAGGAGGACGACCTGGACAATCGCGATGAGGTCGATGTGAGCGAGAGCGACGAGGTCATGGCACCTCCCGCAGGTTTCAACAAGCGCTCGTCATCTGCGCTTAAGCGTCCCGCTGACACATCAGATGATCATGGTCCTGGCGATGAATGGACAGATGCAAATGGTCTGAGATGGCGCATTGGCGATGACGGTATACCCCGACGAGCTGTCATGCTAATTGAAATGAAACCCAAATATGCGATGCCTCGTGATACTGTGCATCCAGATGCACGGGCTCGGGTGCCGACGCAAATCGAAAAGTTTCTTTCTCATGATGAATATGAAGAGGCGAAGCGCAGGAAACAACTCAGCTGGCAGCATGAATTATCGCATGCTAAAGGGTCAGTGTCAACTTCTTCGTCTCCGCCAAGTTTTCGCAGTGACGACGTCGAAGACAGCATGGCTAGTATAGTTGCTCGCCGTTCACGAGGTCAGGCGCGTCGTCGAGGTGCGAATGACTTGCTGTTTAGCGACTTGACGCGCTCACGTCGCTCGTCACTCTCTGGCGGTGACGATTCGATGTCGAATGTCTCAATGGGCGATGCAAGTGCAGATGACAGTGCCTCGTTTTCATCGTCCTTGCTTGGTGACCAGGCCGACATGTCACGTCGCTTGCGTCTTTCACGCGCCTCTGCTTCTCCAGCTAGACGCACAGCCTCGCCGGCACGGGCCGTACCGCTTATGAGACAACGATATGCTCGGATATATGGCGCATCTCCGCGTTCTCAGTCCCCGGCGCGAACTTCTTTGGATCAGGAGGCCAAGCGGAAACGTGAAAAGCGACTCATGTCACGGCTCCATGCTGAGCGTGATGAAGCAGCGAATCATACTAGTTCTGGCACAATTTCGTAAGAGGTGCACATACGGGCTCGTAAATTGTTGATACCATGCTGTTCGGTGATAATACGTAGACATTTCGATCATATATACCTGGCTTTTTTGGTTGATTTTTCCCGCCTCTCAATGTAGCTCGTGAACAAGACAGCGAATAAATTTTGATTGAGCAAATGTATGTATCTAGGTATTGCGACTATGGTCTTGTAGTTGCTTCTCTACTGATAATAGCTCGACGACACTGCTTTTACGTATCGCGGCTCGACATTGTTCCAAGCCTTCCACCTTTGTCATCGTCTGGATCGGGGTGGGCGGTCTAGCTGGACTTTCTTTCCAGGGTGGAGGCGGCTATCTAGTGGCAATGTACCCCCACAGCCCAGAGGAGGGCTTGCTCTTAAGTTGGGATACAGGCGTGGAGGATGTCATCTTCTGACACAAAACGGGCCAGACCATGATGCTGATAAAAAAACAAGCGCTGGGACAGGCCCAGGGCGTCCATGCAACTCACAGACTTTTTACAATGACACGTTCAAGCACCGCAAGTAGTCTTCCCATTCCTGCACCATCTACTGCCTCTGCGAGCGACCAAGATGCTGCGGCTCTGGGCCGCTTCTTCTACCGGAACAGCATGATCAATGAGTGGGCCAATCATCCAGCCCATCGTACGACATTACAGCAACTGATCATGTTTGGTAGATCAGCGCGGAGAAATCGAACTCTGCTGATGCAAAGTGCAGACTATCTCCGCAGAGAGCTGACGATCCGCATTGCGCACCGCCTGCGTGACATGCAAACGATTCCGTTCGTCGCCATGTCCAACGAGCAACTAGACTCAATCTACCAATTTTACTGGCGCACATTCGAGACTTTACGCCGAATGAGCAAGATTGAATCGGACGAGCAGAATCAGCACCTCATTGATGTTGTGACGCACTTGCTCTCCGAGCGTAAGAGTAAACTTGATCTCACCGCGGGCATCTGCCGTGAGTGTATATATTACATGGAGCCTGAGGCGGTGAATCTATTTTTGGCCCGCATGTTGCGCTCGCAAATCTCGCGGGAAGTGCTGGCGAAGCAGCATATTGCACTTTCACTCATGCAGGTCGCTCCTGAGGCGAAACGTACGCCCAACGTCGTTGGCATGATCGATACGCAAATCCTTGTTGCACGCTCAGTCCAACAGAGCTTTGAGTTTGCTAAATCGAGCTTAGCACGCACGTATGGCTGGGATGAGTCAGATGCGCGAATGCCCTCTGTTGAGATTTTTGGCGATCTCCAAGCGCAGATCGCCTATTTGCCGGCACACTTGGAGTTTATCGTGCTTGAACTATGTAAAGTGTCGATGCAAGCGACTATGAATCACCATACAAAGACAGGGCAGGTACCACCGATTCGGATCCTCATCGTCGACAGCGCATCGAAAGATGAGGTAATCATTCGTATTTCCGACCTTGGCGGTGGCTTGCGTTCTGTGCAGTCGACGGAGGCAGACAGCAAACCACGGTTTCCAACGAACGTGACTCGCGCTCGAGGACCTTCGCTCTTGCCTGGCATATCATCTTTGCCACCCGTCAATGAGGCAGAAGACACCTTGCTTTGGTCTTTCCATAACCTTGGCAAAGAGCTTGAACGAATGAACATTCAACTCGATACCACCGCCACTCTCGACCACAGCCAATTACATGCTGACGGCGCAGAGACACCTGATCCGACGTCTTCGTACCCTGGAGGCGATGGTCTCATGCGTCTTTCGGTGCTCAATATGGACTCGCGCTCTGGCCTGCCTATCGTGAAACTATATGCAGAACTGTTCGGCGGGAAGCTCGAGTTCCGCGCGATGGATGGCTATGGAACCGACATCTATCTCCGCCTGCCGAAGAATGGCACGACCAAAGAGCTTCATGAATAATGCATATACCCACGTGTTTCTGGTCTTTACTCTTCCTCCCTACCCCCAACGTAGCAATCATGTGTTAGTCGATGTCTGTGGTCGGTTAGTCACATGTCATGCTTCCTAGTCCTGCGGTGACGCACAGTGCATAAGTAAGAGAAGTAGCCCACTAAGAACAAAGAACAGCGACAATAAACGATTTGCCTGTCGATTGCGCTCTTTTGCTCGGCGCAACTGCTGATTGCCCCGCGTGACCTGCTCTCCGTGTGTGCCAGCGTCGGAGAGAAGTGTATCGACGTGTTCATTCTGTTCCTCCAAATGTTGTACGATCTTGGTCTGGAGAGAGGAAATGTCCTGCAACTGCTGCTCCGCATGCTGGACAGCTGCAAGATCAGCTTGCAATGATTGGACAAGAGCTGAGGCTTCTTCTTCAAAGACTTGCCGCTGCTCAGTGCTCAGTTGATCAATCACGTCCACGCCTTGCTGTCCCATCGCACCGATACTTCCTTGGAGCGCTTCCGCCGGTAACGCTGATCCTGTTTGTGTTGATATAAATTGTGGTGTATTATCTGACAGTTTTTCATACCTCTGGCGCTGCATGTCAACGCGCTTCTGTTGGAGTGATGCTTGGATCGATGAGGCTCGTGCTAGCTGCTCAGACAGGTACTGTGTCACAGCCGTGTGATGCACTCCTAACAAATTCGAGGCTTCCCTCTGTTGAATCATCGCACGGCTTTGAAACAGGCCTAGCCGTCCAAGGCCCGTAGCACCTACTTTCTCGAATGCACGCGACATGGCTTGAGAACGCACTGCAACATCACACGTGTAAGACCAGACTAGAACGTACACTTTTCTCCGCGCTCTAGCTCCTGAACCCGAGCAAGGCATTGCTTGATTACAAGCTTAACCTGGAAGTCAACCTCGTCTCTTTCCGACTCCGTTAGCGCCGTCACACCGAGCCACCGAGAAAACGCATCTTGCTGTTGTTGTTGATGCTGTGGCTGGTCGGAATCTTCTTGGTGATTTATAGTGCATCTTCTTCCCTTCGCAGATAGATCCAAGTATGCACGACGAATCAGGCCTAGAAATGTGTACAGCGAAGCAATGTGACGCTTCTAAGCATATGCGTGAGTGTGTGAGCGGATGCATCTAGAGACACGTACTATCGCGTACGCCTCGTGCGTCCATGTTGCTGCAGCATCTAGCTGCTTTTTTGCAACGGGATCCATCCTTTTTGGGGTCAGCTGCACATCTGGCACCTGTGCGTTGAGCAGTTCAGCAAACACCGGCGTCTCATCGACCACTGGCGGTCCGTGCCGCATGACGACGTGAGAGACAGAGTCGTAGAAACCTCCACAGGCGCCATGCCGCCGCGCTTCTTGCGCCGAAACCTAATTCTATGCATATATAGTGTACAAGGTGACGGGGAGTCGAAGTCGATCCTACACGAAAGCAATGTGCGAACAAATGAAGCGAGAAAAAAAAAAGACTACTTGTGCCGACGCCGACGGCCTGAATACTTGGAGTCATTTGGCACATCCTTAAGGTCAGTAATCAGGCAGGGAGCACGTACAGACTTTCCACGTGAGCGATTGAGATCCTTTTTACGTTGAATGTATGCTTTAGATGACTCAATCTTCTTGTTTTTACGATGTCGGTCTTTTCTAACATCCTGCATCTTGCGGGTTTCATGACGTACGGTGGAGTCGTTCTCGTCAAAGTCCAAAGCATCAGGAAGCCGTTGCTTCACACCTTGACCTTCACCATTAGGACCCACGAGCATTTCACCGCCGACCCACAGAACCAAGTAAATCTTCTTGGCCTTGACAGAGTTGGGGTAGTCAACGACGAGACCGCCACCAAATCCTGCCCGCGTGGCTTGCGACATGATGAATGTGACTTGATCATCGCTTTCTGGATAGAACTGAAACACGCATCGCGCGCCGCGAGAAAGAGAAGCGTAAAGCGTAGAGAAGAACGTGCTGAGACGAGCTGCGGGAGAATTGTAACTCGTGTCTGCATTGCAGAGCCACTGAAGCACCGAGATACTGATAGCCCCATCGAAACTACCTGCACGAAACATGCATCCATGTCCAGCATCAGCCAAGATCATATCTCCTTCTACATCTCTTTCGAGGCCGACACTCAGCATGCTCGGACTGATATCGAATCCGACCCATTCATGCCCCAGTTCAGTTAATATTTCGCCTGACAGGCCTGAGCCGCATCCAATATCGAGTACAAGAGCTGGATGTCGGTGTGCAGGAAGAGCAAGTAGTTCGATAGCGCGTAATGTCATTTCTGCCTGGATCTCCTGGTTTCGTGTGCTAATGATGTTAACCCATTTGCGCCGCACTCCACGATACATACTTGGCGGTGTATTTGCGTGCTTCTGTGTCTCCGTAGTAGATTTCAGGCGGCGCCTGATGCTCTGGCCTGCTCATGATTGATATTTGGTTCTACTCTCAAGTGCGGCAGCACAGGCAATGGGGAATTTCCGTCGTCTCGGTGCCGTACAAAAGCTGCGATGTTGATGGAAGTTCTTAAAACGTGGATTCTGTCATGTCAAAATATGAAATCGTGTTTCGTAGTGCCCAAACGAATGTGGAGGTCTGTTGTGAAAAGTTCGAGATGGTGAGAATCTCGGTCATGCTGACCCGAGGTGCGGCGATGAAGCATGCTCATTCGTGCAGTATTGAATGTACGACTGGATTTACTTCAAACTATTTAGATGCTTTTAATTGATTTCTAGAGCCTTTTCCACCACCAGCAGCGGGACCGGCCTTCACGCGTCCTTGCTGAACATGTGCAGCTGATCCGTTGTCTTTTTCAGGCTCAGGCGCCGGCTCAGCAGCCGGCATTACGAACAAAACCAGCAACGGCAAAAGGTAAATCCAGTAGCGCTGCAGAAACTCGACAAGGTTCTTCGGAGCCTCTTTGGTCTTCTTGTCATCGCTCTTCTTACTGTTGGTCGTCGTTTCGTTGCGCTTTGGCAATTCGATCGTCGTAGTCATCGTCTCCGGGAGCATAAGGCGCAGCTCTGTGGCAAAAGTGACTGGATAGAATGCTGGCATATCTTTCTCCGCATAATTCGGACATGCATCAGGACCCAAGTTCCATTCTTGCTCAACAGCGTACACAATGCCGGCAATGCGAAGTTGTGTCCCCTCGTCCGTAGCGACAGGGGTCAGATGAAGCTTGATAGCATCAGGTAGTACGTCACCATCTTTCCAGACACGAATTTGACACTGCCAAATTAGTGACTCATACCCTAAATCCACGCACCAGTTTCGTGTATGTCATGAATCCTTCGTCGTTGTCCACCAAATCTGAGCTTTCGCTCGAAGACAAGTCGCGCATATCGCCAGGAACGACCTTGATTTGATAAATGCTCTGTTCAGTTCGTTCTGGAAAGCTAGGCATCGCATCGATGCCTTTATATTGCGCATGCGGACCAGCCTCCAACGTGTTGGGAATCGTGACCAATGCTCGCGGGTGCCAAGGCGTCATGGACACAGTGCCACGTCCCAGTTCGATAATTCTGTGCATGACTGTGTATTCTGACATCTGTGATTGCGCTGCGCGTGCGCATGCAGCTACCACGGCCAGCACACATGTAACTGCGGGCCACCTCATCGTATAGATTGTACGCACGCGTGCACAGCTGGGTTTGACGAGAGAGCGTGGAGGAAGCCCAAGCCACGCGCGATCTGGGCCGCCTTGGTCGTCACGTGCATTCACTCATGCTCACGCTTACGTGGATCTAAATTTACACTGCGAGCCAAGTTCTATATAACTGGCGCGCCAAGTCTGGAGAGCCAGATTGGTTGTAGATCATGGCAAGATTGAACGCTGTCTCTCGTATCATGTCGAACCCACGCAATGGTGCTGACGATGCTTGTTGTGCTCTCTGAAGTACGCGTTCATATCGAGGCACTGCGATGTGGACTAGACCTGCAGCGTTAAAAGTATTTGTCCACCATTTATATGATGTTGATATACGTACCAAGATGCTGGTAGGCGCGTCCAAAATTGTAATCAACTTCAAGCGATTGTCCGCGCAGTTCAGCGTAGTTTGCAAGCATCGACATGCCTTGAATGACTGTGTGGTTTCGATTGTCCACTTGCCGATTCGTAGCACGTCCGAGACTCGCAGCACAGCATAGTAGACAAAGCAAAGGGTCGTTTTGCTGGAGCGCCAGCGCTCGATACAAGTATCCCATAGCTGGTTGAAAACTGTTTGCACAAAGCATCAGGTACCCATAAAATATCTCACCAATTGGTGACGACTTGGTAGGCGGCACTTGGGCCTTGGTCGTGTTGCTACATTCATCCGCGCCAGCCGCGCCTTTCTCGTCATCATCGTCGACCCCCACCATTGTCCATCGGCCTGTACGTGGATTGACTTTCGCTGGGCGACCCATAATTATGGCTTCGTGAGTCCTCATACGCCGCTGGTATTGTTTTGTATTGGTCGAGCTAACGAAAGCGTCGACACCATAGAATCCTAAGCTGTTCGCCAACGACGTGATCAAACGTAAAGGCTCGTTATGAAATTGGTATGTTGTGGGAAGCCAACGCGCAATTTCGAAAGCCCGTGCAAAATCGCGTGAATACAATGCGCATGCTAAGTATATTGTAAGAACGGTGTGTGTTAGTGAAAGTAACGCTGTCGTCGAATACGCGCGGAGGCTATACGTACCCAGCCAGCACAGGTGCAGCGATAATTTACGCTCTTCTGATGGCCAGACGGTATTCGATACCATAACATGGCGAAACATGTCGTTAATAGCCTCATCTTCATTTCCCACCTTAGCAAGAGCGATTCCGTACTTCATAAAGAGGGTGACCCAATCGTCAAAATGAATCGTGCGGAACGTCGTTTGTTCCTGCTCATTATGATCCCGAGCGAAGTTCTCAGCAGCATTTGTACTTGTTTGTGTTCCTGCAGCTTCGTCAGACATGGCTTCATCCACCATTTGATCACGAAGACGATTCAGAAGCTCTTCAGCTTGAGTATCCAGATCTGATGCTTTCGATTGTCGTGAGCGTCTCGGTCGTACAACACCTCGGTATTTGGTATGGCGTTCCTTAGGGAACAAAAGGGACATGGATCGAAACGAGTCGATCAAGCGACCAGCCACCTGGATCCACTTTCTCGTCGCTGTAAATCGCTGCTTCGTGGCTGCATCAACGGGCCCTGATATCGAGAATGAAGATGGCTCATTGTCAAGTCCATCCAGGAAGACAAAGTCATGTCGCCAGAATCCATCTACGAAGACCTCCGGCTCGAGTGCACACAGTTGAATCCATGCAAGTCGTGTCTCTTCTTCACGCTGTTGCTCGAGACGCTGTCGCTCAGCATACGTGATACCTGAGCGAGAAGCGCGCTGCTGCGTCGAGGCTTGAGCCGACCCAGGTGGTAGCTCTGATTCATTGAAAAATGACAAGGACGAAGGTGGCTCAATTGGACGTTGATTTGGCCCTGGAGCCGCTTCATGCGTATGGTCGTTAGTTTTGTTTTCATGTCGAGCAGCAAGCACTTCGTTCACGAGATCTAATGCTTTGTTGCGCTCACCAAGCTCTTCATAAATTTCTGCGAGACTCAGCTTCACATCAGACTGATGGGCCTGCTCGGCCAAGATCATTTCGAACACTTGAGCGGCTTCTTCCAGCATATTCAGGTTTTGGTAGCACATGCCCATATGAATCCAAACTTGGACATCATCTACAAGGCCTTCTTCAAGCAAAGGGCGATATGTTTCGAGTGCCTCGGCGTAAAGCTGATATTCAAAATACGTGTCGGCCATCTCGAGGAATAGCAAGGGAAAGTCCAAAGGATCCGTCTCATCAATAAGCAAGCTGAAATGGCGCTTTCCCTCTTCAAAATCGCGCAGCATAAAACGGGCCTTGCCAAGTCGAAGCCGGACTTCTCGATCTAATTCATATGCCTGAAGGTGGGCATTAGTATCCCCAATATTTGTAGCAGGAACTTCATCAAGCTCAAGGTCATTTTGTGCGTCGTCTAACCTGTCTTCACGAATCTGGCCACGCATCCATCGGATAGTCTGCTTGACGACCAGGATGACTTGCAGCGGTCTTTTCAAGAGAAGAAGCAAGTCAGCAAGCGTTACAAGTTCATTCAGCGAAAAAATGACATTTGCTCCGGTCGTAGACTCCATGTCAGCCAGGGCTGGGTCAATGTTGGGGTCCTGAGCACCTCGCATACTAGCATGCCGCATTTCCTCGAGGATATCGGCACCGATTTCATAATCGCCCAGAGATACTAAAAGTGGGATAAGTTCTTGCAAAATTTCGGCGTCATATGGGCGCAACTTAAGGATTCCATGAAATGCATCAGCTGCAACACGAAGGCGGCCAGAATCTTTCAGCATCACCGCCCGATCCCATAGTGCATCGATATCATATCTATTCGCCTTGATGACCTGTTGAAGGCAGTAAATTGATTGTTGAAGAAGCCCACGCTCCCGACTTCGGCGCGCAAGTGATCTCCATTCCTCTGATGCATTCGATGTCAGGTGGGCACCCACAATCCGGCATTGAATAGACTTTTCTTCTTCACCAAGCTCTTCAAAGCACATTCCAAGAGTATACCAAGCACTTTTTACAGTTGGCTCAATTCGGATAACCTCCTCAAGCTGCTGAATTGCTGCTGGCAAATTCGCTTCCACGTACGAGATGTTCGCCTGCGCGATTAGTGCTTTGACTTCAGGCGACAGAGCCTGTTCTCGGATTCGAGTGGATTTGTTTTTTCTCGTGTAGCCATTAACGTCCCTTAACTCATGATGAAAAGACTCCATATCCGCTTCCATCGATTGCTTCCATGCATTCCCCTTCCCACGCTGGCTAAGTATTTCTTCTTCGTGCGTTATGGGCTCATCTTGAAATGCGCTAATGAGCCTACTAAAGTCTTCCTGTCCAATATCCGTAAGAATTTCTTCTTCATTATTTCGCTCTTGACGAGCAGCAGTCGTACTGTTTTCTATATCTTCGTCGTCTTCCGCGTCATCTTCACTCGGCTCGTATTCATCAAATACTGAGGAATCACTAGCGTCCCAGTCGCTTCCTTCGGCATCTGAATACTCTTGCATCGAGTCCAGTAAATTTGGATTGCCGCCGCTGCCGGCATTGATGCTGCCTCTTGACGTCACCATCGCAGATTGGCCCACGAAGTGGGTCCAGTCCGATCAAACGTCTCACGCGCGCCAGTCGCGGAGTTGGGGTAATACAAGTGTTGAATGTGGGAGTGACACACGGTCCTCCACATATCGGCCGAACTTTCCCATCAACAGTATCCTCGGCTCACTCTCCTCCGCGTCAGTGCTGTGAGACATAGTTGTCGTCGACGGACTCACGCGCGAGATGGTTGAGCCGGCGCCAAACTTCCGACCGTCGCGCTCGAAAGTCGCATATTACTATGACAGTGCGTCAACATAAGATTGAGGACTGACAGCAGATGATGTAGGGAACTTCTCGTACGGGTTTGGACATCCGATGAAACCGCATCGAATGCGCATGGCGCACAACCTAATCCTAAATTACGGCCTCGATAAGCACATGGAAATTCTTCGACCGCCTCGTGCTACGCGGCAACAGATGACCAAGTTTCACACTGACGAGTATATTGACTTCCTCAGTCGCGTCACGCCTGAATCAGCACCGAAGCTAACAGGAGATGGGACACGCTACCTGATTGGCGAGGATTGTCCTGCCTTTGATGGGTTGTTTGAATTCTGCACAATATCCTGCGGTGGCTCTATTGCCGGTGCAAACCGAATCAACGACGGCCTCGCTGACATTGTGGTCAATTGGTCAGGTGGGCTCCATCATGCTAAGAAACGTGAGGCCAGTGGATTTTGCTACACAAATGATATTGTGCTCGCAATTCTTGAGCTCTTGCGCACGCATTCACGTGTTTTGTATATCGACATCGATGTGCACCATGGTGATGGGGTTGAGGAAGCCTTCTACGTGACTGATCGTGTCATGACCTGCTCATTTCACAAGTTCGGCGACTTTTTCCCAGGGACAGGCGATGTGCGAGATATCGGAATGAAAAAAGGCAAGGCATACGCAGTAAATGTTCCGTTACGAGACGGAATTGACGCTGACACTTTTGGCTCGATCTTTCGTCCTGTAATTCAGCACATCATGGACTGGTTTCGCCCGGGTGCAGTTGTCTTGCAATGCGGCGCTGACTCACTTGCAGGCGACAAGCTAGGCTGCTTCAACCTCAGTATGCGCGGACATGCAAACTGTGTTGAGTTTGTCAAGTCGTTTGGCGTACCCATGATGTGTGTGGGCGGTGGTGGATACACCGTAAGGAATGTCGCTCGGACATGGACGTTCGAGACAGGTCTTTTGCTGGGCAAGGAACTACCTGTGGATCTGCCATTTAATGACTACATTCAGTACTTCGGCCCTGAGTACAAACTGGATGTGCCATCAACAGGTATGGACAACTTGAATACACCGCAGTATCTTGATGGACTTCGGACCCGTATTATTGACAACCTACGATCTATGCCATTTGCACCTAGCGTTCAGATGCAAGAAACGCCGCGCACATCGCTATTATCAGCAGCAGGTGCAGATCCGGATCTGTCCGAGGATGAAGACTCGGACTTGGACGAGCGCATTTCTCAGAGATTACGCGACCGTCACACTCAGGCGTTTGGCGACGTGCTTAGTGACGATGAAGACGAACCAAACAGCATGACAGCCTACGAAGCTGACATGGCAATGATGCAAGCGGCGGCGCGACCTCCGGCTGGTCCTTGGGCGCCGCCCATGCCCATGCCCCTCGGCGGAGCTGCTGGCCCGTCGCTCATGACATATCCTCGTGAATAGGGCGTGGGGACCTGCAAGTAAGTAAATAAAAACAGTAATTTGGTAGCATACTCAAAGTTTCCCTGTCAGCGAGACTTGATCCATTCTTGAATGCCTCTGTTGAACGTAGCTCGGTTCAGGCCTTGGGGACCTACATGGACAAATTTCACGCCCAATTTCGAATGTACTTCAGCTGATGGCGAGATTTTAGTGTTAGAAAAGACGAGTTATTTTTTTCCGAAAAAAAATAATAAATAAAACAAAACAAAACAAAGGTGTAAGGAGCGGACGTCAACATGACAAGTGCATACCGTTTCGATGTTCATCGTCGAAAAACACTACCGCATGTTAGTCGGCTCAAACAGGAGCAGATACTTCACGCATTAAAGTCGCAAAGCCAATACTCATAACTCCAGAATCACGTACACATGTCCCTGAAATCGATGCCTGTGACTTCGGCCAAGCGTCGAAAATGAGTCGTTTTGGAGCCAGGATAGATCTCCAAGTAATCAAAGAGGGCTTTGCTCGTTAGCACAGCATGTTTCATAGTGTATACATACACATAGCCGAGACTGGCGGCTCTTCACCAGCGCACCTAGATATCATGAGACCCTGAAGTGCCTGCCTCGCAACTCGTGGTGCGGCAGTGCGAGAGGCAGCAGCTATAAGAACTCCGTTCTGCCGAAGAAAAAAGAGGATGCCTCTGTAGAGGTAAGCTCGTATTCAATTGAGAAAACGTACGGTACATCATCATAAAATGATAGTCGCTGACCTGAGCTGACAATATGTCAATCAATCAGGGAACGTCACGATCATAGATCACGTACGCGTCGATAACTTCATTTTGCTTTCGACTGCGACGTAGCGGCGGATCTACATGCGTATCGACCCAGAGCTTTGTGTTACACAAGATTGATTCAACGTACTGGCCAGAGTGTATAATCCAAGTCGAATACAACCAGCCTTGGTAACTGAGCCCTCTCCGCCGGACGTGTCATGGCAATGATTGTGTTGCTCCACCTAGAGGGAAAGAGAATTCATGTATTCTGCGCGGGTCATGAGATTTTCTATCTATCCTCCACGATCCTTAACCAGACAGTGGTGGGCGTATGGACAGGCCGCACATGAGCCGTGTGTCCGAGACTGCCACACTGCCCTTTTATGAGGGTGCATTCGTCCAGGCTTCGCCTGAGATTGAACGCATTCGCAAAGATCTTCCCAACTTTTCATCGCCGGAGCTGCGTGTTCAACGAGTTGGTCAACTAGACTCACATCTTCTTGATCAGGAACTGGCGGACTTGCTAATGCAGCCTGTAAAAAATGCATTGCGCAAGGTATCGCCTAAATTTGAGCAGCGCTATAACTCTGAAATTCTCGTCGCGTTACATTTGATCTTGTACAAATTTAGTATCTATGACCGCGGCGCAACATATGGCGCGATGCTTCAAAACCTAAAATACCGAAACGAGTGGGCACATCGTGCACATTGTACGTACAGAGAGAATTTGACTGACTTTTTTTTTTACAGTACACTCAACGGCTCGGGATGCGCCACTATCTTCCGTTCAACTTGCCCTGCATCCGTTGCTCACGATTATTTTGCCATATATGTACAGCAAAGCCAAATCGTTCATGTCAAGCCGCCAGTACGATCTCGCGCCAACCGAGAGTCTGCAATTTATTGCATATTCGCTGTCAGAGCACTGGCAAAGGTTGTGGAGCTTGATTGGTTTGGTCAATTTCAGTCTCTTTCTCTGGAATGGCAAATACCGTACCGTGGCTGATAGGCTTCTCGGGATGCGCCTCACTTATGCGAACCGTGCGCTGCACCACAACGTCTCGTTCGAGTTTTTGAACAGACAACTTGTGTGGAATGCAGTTATGGAGTTTCTTCTGTTTATTGTGCCGCTTGTGCGGCCTAAGCATTTATTCCACCTGTTGACGCTGTTGCCAAAACATCAGCATGTGCTCAAAACGCTTCTCAAGATAATGCCCACAAAAATCACTGACAAGTTAAGCTTGCGTCTTGACATGTACAACAACGTTGAGTACTACGGGTACGACATGTTTGAGCCGCGGGGCAAGTACTGGTACCTCCCGGTCGAGTGTTGTCCCCTCTGCTTCGAAAGGCTCGAGCGTGAAGCTGGTGTGAATGTTCACCAAGTTCCTATTCCCATGTCAATCAAAGACAAAGTATCGATTCCGACTCCGGATCCATTGCATCCATGCAAAGGACTCGCAGCTCGTCACAAAAAGAAAGCTGACAAGTCGGACTCCTTCAATGAGAATGAAAGCAAGAAGATTGCTGTGCGCGCGGCGAAAATGGCCGAGCGCCGTGCTGCACGAAAAGGCGCTTCATCGATCACGATTGATCGAAACTATTGTCCCACCGTCCACGACACCTCTCCGAATGGCATACGATTTCTGGATGCATTGGCATTTATCCCATATGCGACGCAAGGCAAAAAAGTCATTTGTAATTGCAGATACTGCTATTCATGCATTGGTCGCAAGTTCAAGGAGGAGTTAACTAGTGTGGATTTGCGTGAGCTAGGCGGTTGGCCTTGTCTTCGATGTGGCGACATTATCTATACAGCCGAGCGACTAAGATAGTCCGGGTATATGTAGTTGTATAAAGTATGCGAGGAGCTCAGTGCTTATTCTGTCTCAACTTCATCATCTGAGGCATCTGCGTCGAGTAGGGGCAAAGCGTCGTCGTCATCGTCGTCGTCATCGTCGTCGTCCTCATGATTGCCAGTGGCAGTGATGTCCGATGGAAATACTGCTTTCTTGCCTGACTGCACGTGCACAGAGTGGTCGTGTGTCTCATTTATGTGATCCGACTCCATGGGCCGCTCGCCAAACGATTGGAAGGAAGACGTAGCCACGCCTGGACCATGTGGCATCCCATCCCGCGAGCGACACCTCTGAGCGTGGTCGTCGGCGTCTGTCCCGGAGAAAGAATCCAAAGCTGTCCTGACTTGCTCATGTTTTTCTGGAGAAACAAAGTTAGGACGTGTAACTTCGGAACGAATCGGACGATGAAGTTCATTTACTGATGAGCGCGCGATAGAAGTGGTAGGCGCAGGCACAGAGTGCGGGGATTCGAGATCAATGTGTGCCTCTGACATACTCGCGATTGCTTCCGACATACCAGCGATGCCTTTGTGCACGCGAGGAGCTACTTCATCGATTGTGGCAAACGAAGTTGACACCGACTCAGATCCCTGCCAGCCAGCCACAGGCAATGGCACTTGGTCCTGTGCTTCTGTCGCAGCCACTTGCTCCTCTAACGCACTTGAGTCGATATGATCGGTAAGAGGTGGGACGCGCGGCCGAATTACGACGAGAAGGCGCGATACGCCAACAGCACACGCGACGCGCACCCTCGATATACTAGACTGCGTGCCCCGAACGAGTATGGCATGCACACGCGCCAAGACATAAGCTACTAGAGCGCCTGCATGTGATACAACCAAAGATGTGAGGACATCCACACACCGTTCACACATGGTTAGCATAGCATCGTTTGACGCATCCAGCACACGAGCATCGATGAGGACCTCTGTCAAACCGACAAGAGCAAGCGCGCCGGTGCGTGCAAGATCTCGGTGCCCTGGCGCAGCGCTCGAGTTTAGCAGACCAAACAAAGCAACAAGAACAGACGCTGCATGGCAGACCATGTCCATCTCTGTGCACGTTTTGGACATGATCGCATCTTGAAGAACGCGTGTTGAGGCAACGATCGCATCGCTTTCGAACGCGCGAGTGCGTTTCAAAGGTGGCATGCACGACCATGACATAGGCTCTTGAACGACGAATGCGCTGAGCGTTTGAATACAGATTCGCGCGATGCGTTGGACCACTGTGCTCGCAGGATCCAATGGTATGCCTGCGCCACCAGCGAAACCATTTGGAGCCAACACGCTATCACGCGCCAGCAATAGATCAATCGCACACAAAGCGAGGGATCGCTCCGCTGTCCCATGCGTGTATTCGGCCATGGCACTGAGCTTGGAGATTGCCTCACTTGCATATACAAAAGGCCAGGCTTGCTGCTGAAACGCCATTACCACTTGAACAAGGAATCGCGCACCCAGTTGACGTATTTGTGGAAGATACATGTGTTCGAACCGGAGCTGATCAATGGGTGCCCGATGACCTGGCGGAATATGCGCTTGGATCATTGCTGTAGCGATCTGGACACATCGGGCAATGGGCACGGGCACAGCGCGCGGAGTCGGCGTGCTAAGAAAGTAGGGCAATACGCCAACAGCATCGGGACACGATGTGCTGCCGAGAAGCAGTTCACAACGACCAAAGCAGGCAGGGATGCTTTGTGCAAAGTCAGCTGCAGACGGGGACATCCATGCTAAAGGATCGGTATTTGGTGCGGAAAGTCCTGATGCATGCCATGGCACAGATGGCACACTCCCACAAACGCACACGATAAGGGCGTCCAAGATTTCAGCGACTGTAGCAGCCCATAATTGTGCCTGCGTAAGCTTTGAAGAGCCAGAAGAGGTCCGAGCATCGTGATCTGGCTGCAAAGAGGATGATGCAGCGCCTGTTACATGAATGGCCGACAAAAGACGCGTCGCACTAGCCGTCAGGTATACGCAGCGCGGCGGGACATCGGGTTGTAGTGTTGCATAAGGACCGAATAGTATTTGCATACACAATGCATGGATCCGAGCAACGAATGTCCGATACGTCGTTGCATGCCTGACAACTTGGTCCTGGATCACATCGAGGCATTTCGACAGGGGTATACTTGCATGGGAGTACACCGACCCCCAAACCTGTGATGCATTTTCGCATACACTCACTAGAGCGTGCCCAATCTTGGGCACGTTGGGCGTCACAATAGTACGGTAGAACTCTGGATGCGACTCGCCTTCGCTGCCCATAACTTCGTATCCAACCAGCTGTGCCAGTGATACCACAGACGCAAGAATTTGCTCTGCGCCTGAATCGATCGGATTTGATCCATCGTCCACACATGCACCAAGATACTTTGCGACTTGCTCGAGATGAGCATGGGCATGTTGAATCCAGACTTGTCCGTGCGACTCGACAACGGTCCAGCCACACTCTTCCACAAACGTGCGTGCAACGTCTGCACCAATTTTCCAACAAGGTTCTTTCTTGTTCTGCGCAAGTGATGTGCTCAACAAAGAATTGATGCGCTTCTCTAACACATGCAGGCCATCAGTGTCACGCGTATCTGACGCTTTGCGAATGGCATTGGTCATGCTAGCGGACATCCATGCCTCTTGCACATGTGTACGAGAATCAAGTGCCGCTGCTAGAGGTTCCAGCGGCAAGATTGGCAATGACATGGCGCGACTTCGAGCGTATGAAATGACACGCACCTCGTGCTGCAGACGGACAAGATCGTAAGTCGACGTGTAGCTTGTGTCTCGGCTTACCTGGAGCTCACGAGCAGGCACAAAAAAAATTGGCGTGCTCTGGTAGATCCTTAGTCAGCATGAGAAATGACACACACGCCTCAGGGCGAGGGATGGTGGGTGGGCCTTCCCCCAGACCTGTGAAACAAAGCAGAGAGGAGCGAAACAGACGCTGGTGCACACGTTCACGCCGGACTGACGTACGTGTGAAACGCGATTTAGCGGGTTATGACAAGTCTCGCAGGGCCAGGTGGCAGTACTGGTCCACGACGCGCACCGCGAAACAGACCGGTACCGCGTGTGCCGTCGAGAACGATGCGCAAAATAGAGCTCGATATGGACAAGCCTCCAGTTGAGCGTCTGTGCACACTCACGGCATTTCAAGGTGCCTTCAATGCAACGGACTTCGTATCTGCACTATCAGAAGACCACATGCAACAGGCGCGAAAGCAGCCTGTGTTTGATGCACGCCCACTTACAGACACATTTGCGCAGGCGATCCGCGAACTACAGAGCATCAAGGGCAAAATGCTCGAGCGAAGCACTGCGCTCAATTCGGCTGTGCAAGTGTCGCAGTCCGTGTATACCAAGAAGTTGCGGCAGCTAACGAACAATTTTGATGCAACACAGTCGTCGTTTGACTCGCTGCAGGCGCGCATCTCTGAAGTAGGGCGCACGGCTATCCGAATCGGGGAGCAACTGGAGGCCTTGGACCGCCAACGTACTCGAGCAAATGAGACACAAGACCTGATTGAATTTTACTACATGTTCGCGCGAGGCAGCTCGGACAGGCTTGACAAGCTGAGGAAGGAAGGCGGGCGTGAAGGGCGACTGAAAGCCGCGACAATCCTGCGTCGACTTGCCGTCATCAGCCGCGAGGTGGACATTGAGGGCAGCAATGAAACGCGTGGGTTTATTGAGCGATACTGTGAGCAATTTGAACGCGATATGCTCAGACTCTTTGACAAGTACTACCGGCGCTCTGACCCAAAGATGATGAGCCACATCGCACATGTGCTACAGCGCTTCAATGGCGGCATGTCATGCATTAATATCTATGTGAACCAGCACGACTTTTTCATCTCCAAACACCGGATCGTGGAAGCTGAGAAAATCGGCGCGTCACCGGAGTGGAGCCAGATTGCCGATCCGAACTCGGTGCCACCACGATCGGAGCCGTCGCTCGATGCCCTCTACACGGAAATTAAACGCACTGTGGAACTCGAGGCGCAGATCATTGCAGCTGTTTTTCCGACGCCTTTGCTTGTAATGCAGCTTTTTCTGCGACGTGTGTTTGCCCAGAGTGTCCAGACGTACGTCGAGACTATCATGCAACGAGCGCTCGATGCAGATGCCAAGGTTCTCGGTACGACGCGACACGATACCTCTATTGATGTCGCTGGCCTTGCCTTCCTCCGGATGCTTCACGTCACACGAAGTGCGACACTGATGCTCGTAGCCGATCTCAAGACGATTGACCTTCGAAGCGCCGGCATCACCATCACGTCTACGCCTTATTCAAGTAGCAGTTTGGATGGTCTCTTTTCGATGGGAAACCACGAAGCAGATGGACTAGTTACCTCTGATGGGTACTCGTCAAAGCAGCTCGCTGCTGCGGGTGGCTCCGTGCTAGGAGCTATGCTGGACCAGCATGTCGAAGAGCTCTTCTTTCAGTTCCTCGAGCAAGTCCGCTACATGGACCGTGAATGCCATGTACTAAGTGGTCTTTACGCGCAGGCGCTGCATCGTTTCTTTACCTGGCACCAAAACACGATCAAGGCATCGCGAGCCAATGCGACGATCTTCAGCCGAGTGCGTGAGCAGTTTACAGGCGGCACTGGCTCGTTCGGCAGTTCTGTGGCTTTTTCAACTCTGTCTGAGAGTGCAGGATACGGCAATGGCACAACGCCTCAAGTGTCGTCATTTAAGCGGCTCGTCGACCGAGCACGTGGCCTTAGCATCCCTGATGAAAATACGGCCGTGCCTTTGGGCCATGATCCTGATGAACACGGCGAGTTATCGCTGGAGTTGGCTGAGCGCCTGTTGCGCTGGCACGCAGAAGCTCTCGGTCGATGTGTGGATTTGTGCGCATCGTCAGACGTGCCGAAAAACACCTTCAATCTGCTCCGCGTGCTCACCGATGCTTACCTGAAGGCATATGTGGAGGCGGCGCTGGAGACTGCTACCGTCCAAATGTTCGGCTACGACGTGCGTGGGGCAGCGCCGCCAGATCTGCGTGTGCTCTCGCTTGTGCAGCGGGTCGAGGAGCTATCAGAACTCTGGCAACACTATGTGCAGACAGCGGTATTGCCACTCACCGCATCTAGTGTCACGATCCGCCGTGAAACCAACATCTACAACAACCACAACATGCTACGTGTGGAGGGTAAATGCGAAGCCCTTCTTCAGAAGTACACAGATAACTTGCTGGGCTTTATGGCAGCTCGTTTGGCAACGCAAAAAAGGACAGACTACTGCCCACGAAACGACGATGTCGCACTTACACAGCTCAATACGGAGCCTTGCCTCGCTATCGTTGATGCGCTCGAATCGCTCGATCAAGAGGCACGTAAGACGCTTTCGGAGCGCACGCGCGAATCCCTTTGCACCGAAGTGGGCATCGGATTTCACGCCCTGCTATGTGAGCACTTGAAAAAATACACGGTAAATGCTACGGGTGGCCTGATGCTCACAAAAGATCTGGCGATGTACCAGGATATATGTGGCCGTTTTGGCGTTCCCATTGTCAACGACCGATTCGAGATGCTCCGACAGCTCGGTGCCCTGTTCATTGTGCAGCCCGGTGTGCTGAAGTCGTACATGCGTGAGGGCCACCTGAGCAACTTGGACGAGACCCTCCTGCGCCCATACCTGCTCCGTCGTCAAGACTATTCTCGTGATGTTCGTACACTTGATGACGCCAGCGATGCATCTACGGACGATGCTACCGGGCGCGCAGCAACGCTCCTCGCTTCGTTCAACCAGCATTCGATCCTCTCTGGTCCATGGGCGTCGGAGAAGAAGAGCGACTTTTCACGAGATGTGCCGTCGTTCGTGACGGATGTGCCGGATCTGCCCAACGTGATCGAGCAACTTGTGCACCCACCGCAAGAACGGCCTGGCTCAGCTCGTAGTTCTCGTGGCGACAGTTCGCCTGCGCGCAGCAATACACCGCAGTCAGTGCCCCTCTCGATGCAAGACTCGCCAAGAGCTAGCGGACATGCTGGACAAGAAAGTCGCACGGATCGCTTTGAGCGCGCTTCTTCGCCCATGAAAGACTCTTCATCAGGATCAACGGGAGGGCTAATGAATCGCGATCGACTTTCGAACCTGCATAACCTTGTGCAAGATCTGGATCTGAGCTAGCTTAGTTAGGCGAGATATTCTTGCATGGTTCGTCCCGCCGTTTGACACGCAGCTAGCACTACGCACGTGGTGTCAGTAGAGATGCATATGGCAACATGCATGTATGGATGGATGTATAACGTACAGGCTGCTTCACTTTCATCTAGCCCTTGAAAGAATTCTTGCATTTCCACAGTGAGTCCGCCTGCTTCTTGCATGTGGACAGCAGAAAGTGCATCGCCCTTCGACGGCGAGCGTCCCAGCAATACACTGAGCTCAAAAATCCTCGGCAGTCGTTCCATGTAGGTCTATGAGGAAAACGTGTGTAAGCGCATGCGCAGGAATGGGGAGGAAGAGAGGGGGGCGGGGCTCCAGAGCGTCGATGTCACGTACCTGGCCAATCCAGTGCTGCATGTCCTCCGAATCCAAACTGTCATCAGTCCACACGTGCTCACGTACAGTTGCGCAAGACGTATTGCCATCGCGTACCAATACGGCACCAAGTCACGAAGCCGCACAGAAAAGGCACTGGCATCCAATGCTGCACGAACTCGAGAGCCAAACGCTCGTGGTTGCTGGATCGTCACGATATCACTGTGGTTAGTGCACGCGCATACCCACTAGACGGCAAGCATGTGCGCGATCCAGTATGGAAGCTCCAGACGAGAATGCTTGTGAATCTAGCACGATGTGAGTTTCGATCACCTTCGTGTGCATGCATACATACATCATCATCACCAGAGCCCTCAAGGTATCCAAGCCCTGGCACATCGACGTGGAACACACATGGGATGTGCTAAAGTAAGACACCAAGCTGTTCGATAAACATACCTGACTCTCTGCGAGAATATCGTCTACACCCCAGTAGTCCTGGTCCATGCCCACGTTGTTAAAAGTACGCAGAAGCCAACTGTCTTTAACACCGCCCAGCGAAGACGACGCGTCGATATGTACGGACGCGTCTGGCGAGCCAGTTGTGCCTGCAGCATAATTCCCATGCGAGTGTGATATACATATATGCACCTCGCGCATGCACGTGGTGGAGGAATTCATTTAGTGGCAAGTTGTCCTCTTTTGAATCTGACGCAGACATATGCTATGGTGAAGCGAACGTGAGCCGGTCTTTGTACAACTCAAGGCAAGCGGGATCAAACGATGCAACTTCATCAAGAAGCGCTGGTATAAATGATCCAGGTCCGCGCACCGACGGGAGAGCAGCTGCACGTTCAGCAGCAATAGTATAAGTAAGGAGTCCAGCCAGCGCACCAATCATGAGCTCATGACGCAGCCGTGGTGGAGACTGCCGCTGCTCGACTTGGTTTCCAAGCTGGATGCCATACTTGCTCTGAGCAGCTGCGATACCAGCAGCGACGACGCATCCAAGCGAGCATCCGGATGCCGTGATGCGGCCCAGCATCGGCGTGCCACAACGTGATTCGAGTACCACATTGCCATCCGTGAGATAGTCGACCTCGCCGGTCAGCAGGACAAAAGCGCCCTCTTGACGCGCAAGACGCCGGGCCAGTACGGGTGCTGAAGTAAGCTCTGCCACACTATCGACGCCTTGTGTTTGCGCATCATTCGAATTACACAGCGTCGCGATCTCAGCTGCGTTACCCTTGATGAGAGTGACCTGAGTTTCGTTCAGAATACTTTGCACTGTCCGGTGACGAAAAGGCGTAGCACCCACACCTACAGGGTCTAGGACAACAGGCTTTCCACGATTGTTTGCGGCAGGACCTGCGCGTGCCATGCCTTTACGCGAGTCGGGTGAAATTGTGCCGATATTGAGAACCAGTGACCCATACACATAACTAAGTGGCTCGACTTCCTCGTACTCATGACTCATAATTGGACTTGCTGAAAAAGCCAGCGTCATGTTCGCGCTGAAATTCGATGATACATGTGATGTGATGGTATGCACGAGAGGGCGCGGCAAAGAGACGCAAGATGCATCGTCTTTTCGTGTTACGCTTTCGTATCGTGTATGATACGCCCTAAGAAGCTCTTGAACAGACTGGATGAGCACTTTGGATTCCGTTGGGAATGTCTGGCTGGATGGGACTGCATCTTGTCGCACACGCCGAAAAGCCGTCACAATACTGTGCAATTCTTTCGCAGCAACGTCAGGGTCTCGACGCGACACGATAGCTGAGATGACAGCAATACCATCTGGCTCTGCATGTTCTGATGACGCACCGAATAGGGTTCGGAAGGCCGTACGTATATTGATGCCACCAATCAAGACGCTCGGCACATGCGTCCGCTTGCCCGGAGGAGTGGTCGCGGGGTCACGTAGCAGACTCGCTAGAATATCAGCAGCACCGCGAAGCATCAAAGCATCGTCATCCGAGACTCCTTCTTTCGACTTCGTTGGCCAGCAAGGGCCCACACCAACATAGTCTGCATCACTATCCAGCGCGGCACGAGCCTCGTCTACGCTGTGCACGGACAGGCCAATTATGCGATGGGGACCAAGTCGTTGCCGGGCGTATTCAAGCTTGGCATCTTCCTGACCAATATGCAGACCCACACGCTCAGGTAATAGAGCTGCTACGTCCACATTGTCGTTGATCATCATGCGAACATGGTACTATTGCATAAGCGCACTGAGTCATCGATACCGACCACAAATGCCTCTGTACACACACCTTATCACATATAGCAAGCGATGCTTGCGCTACTGCCAAAAATTCCTCGAAAGAAGCATGCTTCTCACTCACCATTAGCTGATCATCACGTACCGAATTTGTACGATCGACACATATCCATCGCGCAATGACTCGTCCAGGCTCTGCAAATAGTCTTTCCCCGGTGGCAGCAGTTCACGACCTGTAACGAGATACACCGATAAATCGAAGGACATGGTAGATCAGGACTATGAGTGGACGTTCTCAATAGCAGGTCCCTGACTCGTCCTCAAACCAACGGACTCTCTAGACGCAAGCGTGCGAGCCAACTCGACAGACTACTAGCGCCCGGCGCCACGGCCCCAGGCTCTCACAGCCGCCTCCCCCTCATTATACGTGAAATGTGGAGATGTGCGACTCAGTGCGTCAGGCGATGGCGCATACTTAGGTCACGTGAAATGCACTCGAGCTCTCGCAGTGTCGAGACGCTCAGGCAGCCATTGGCTCTTGCTTGGATTTGCAAGCAGGCCAAGAAGAAAGGGCGCTGCTGCTGCTGCTGCTGCTGACGACGACGACGACGAGAGCTGTCGCGTGTATTCACTACCGTACCATGTTGTTGACGCGTGGATCGTTCGCACTCGTTCCAAGTGTGCGTGCGAAAGCGTGTGTGTTTGCCCAAACTCCCTATTTAGTGGGGACAATTCGTGCGAACTCGAATGGCGACCGGAACAATAGCTTGGACGACTCATCAGCTCAGAAAAAACTCGATGAGCTAGCTGATTTTCTCGAGAGTCGACCCCAGGAGGCTCAGCGATCTTCACGATCACAACGGCCGAAACCAAGCCAGGCGCAAAGCGACCAAGTGCGCACGCCCACTAAGGTGTTCCAAAACGGCCACGTACGTATACTGCGTGAAAGACTGGTTGCTGACGCGCTGCTTTTTTATGATGCTCTTGTTAGTATTATGACCCACAAACACTCAGTCCACGTAACATGACATTCATACCCCGACGCACTAGCACGCCCCTACTAGGACCGTCAAAGCGAGATGCAATGAAGACCGATCCATTCCATTTGCTTGGTCTCAACCCTGCGAAGCCTTCGCTTGCGGATGATTCCTACAAAAATGGTGCAATTCTGTCGCAGTTTGCTACAGAGATGGGTCGTATTCAACCCCGAAACGTCACCGGCTTGACGCGCAAGAGCCAGCGCCAGGTGGGCAAGGCGATCCGTCGCGCGCGAGCTATGGGTATTTTACCGGTACTGAGCCGTGGCCAAGGTCGTGGTGGAGCAGGCTGGAGGTGAAGTCGTTGCATGTCTGCTTTCCATCCATCGAGTATACAGGCCACCAGAGACTGCGCCAACGCTCTGGTCTACAAGATCAAATTCAGTCGTCTTCACCACCGTCTTGATCCATTCCAGCACCTGGTTCTTCGTGCTCAAATTCCTCCTCAGGAAAAGCGTCTTCTGCTGCTTCCATCTCTGCTTCATTCATAGTCATGTCTTCGTCAATGGCATGTGACTCTTCTTCCATCTGATGTGATGCGGCGCCAGCACCAGTATCGGCATCGGTGTCTGTCACTGCAGAATCAGCCATAGTGACTGCTGCGTCGGTGATTGGTAGATTTGTCGTCACGCATTGCAGGATCTCTGCGATCTGGTCATCATTCATCCGCTGACCGAGCTCTTCCACGAGCGTATGTAGCTCTACCACACTGGAGGGAGCATGATTCACCAGCTGTAGTCGCTCAGTTTTCGTTAGTCCAGGCTCGCCTGCCAGAACTCGGTCGTCAGGAATCACGTAGCCACGCGCATTCAAATCGTCGAGGAACGCACGTATTTGCTCGGCACGTTGGAATGCACACGGCCTATATGGTTGTGAGAGGGCTGAAATCATCTCAAATTGCATCGTACGCAAATTCGACGGCACGTCCATATCAGTGTCTAACTGCTCTTTCCGATTTCGCGCCTCATTGCGCTGTTCAGCCTCGTTCTGGCGTATGAGCTGCAGGACTTCATAGTCAGATAGAAGCGCTGCACGGGCTTTCAGAACACGCATCTAGGCACTAAAATGTGTTGAGAGAAGTTTTGATGCCAAGCTTAGCAAGCTGGGCCTTGATTTCTCACACACTTTCTCCCCGCAAATCGATAGAGCAGATCACACTTGCGGATTGCTTGCCAGGAAATTATTGATAACAACGAATGTGTCAATCAAACATGTGCGAGAAAAAAAATCTGATTCTGACCCCAGTCAGTGGGGCGCATCTGATGCATGTGTTTTTGTGTCGGACATATGTGAATCGTGCGCATATTCATTTCGCTCTGCTCAGAACAACAACACACCTGCAAGCCTCGCGATACTTACATGAGTGCGCATAGCGCATGGAATTCCAGCAGAGGCTCACATGTGGATGAAGGTGTCGTTCTGAGGCATGCTGAACCAGGCGAATTAGCTGAGGAGAAACCTTTCACAGATGCTAGGGGCGTGAGCGCGGAACTCAATGACAACAAAAACTCAGAAGATCGGCAGACATGGCATGAAACCCCATGGTCACAACGCTCATGGCTCTATGAGCTGCGTCCTTTCCGCGGAATGTGGTCAGATGTACGGAGACGTGCGCCTTATTACGCGTCCGACTGGACTGATGCACTCAAGCCATCGAATGTACTTACCGTGGCAACAAGCGTTGTGCGAATTTTTTTCATCAATCTCATGCCTGCATTGGCATACGTGTTAGACATGTATGAGCGTACAGATCACAGCTATGGTGTCAATGAAGTGATCCTAGCCTCGGCTCTTGCGGCAATCGTGTTTTCTGTGTTCAGCGTGCAACCACTGACGTTTGTGGGGGTGACAGGCCTAACAGATCTCATGAATTACACCATTTATAACATATTCCATGATCACTACGGATTTGATCAGATCAAGTATCTTCGGCTGCAGGCATGGGTGCTTATTTGGGCGGCTGGGTTTCATTTCCTCATTGCAATGTTTAATTTGTGCGATTTGACGCGCTTCATCACGGAAATGACTAGCGACACATTTGGACTATATGTCGGTGTAATTTATGTTGAAAAGGGTATCGAGCAGCTGATTCTCGAGTTTTCGCTGCCAGATCACGACAATGCCACGGGATGGCTGTCGGTGACGATAGCAGTGTTGTTTTGCGTGTCCGTATACTACTTGACACTCGTGGGCTCGTCGACGTACCTTACATTCCAGCTCCGCCGGCTTGTCGGTTCGCTGGCTTTTGTAGCAGGCTGCCTGTTCTGGACAGGGTTCTCGCATTTCCCCAAGCATTCGTTGAACGAAGTGCCGGTCTCGCAGTTGCCTATAACCCGCAGCTTTTTTCCGACATTGGACCGAGGATGGATTGTCGATTTTTGGCACATCGAGGTCCGTTGGGTATTTATTGCTGCACCACTAGGTCTGATGGTTATGCTCTTGTTTTTCTTTGACCATAATGTGTCGAGTGTAATGGCTCAAGCACGCAAGTTTCCGATCCAGAAACCAGCCGGCTTTCATTGGGACTTTTTTCTTCTGGGCATCACGACGCTTGTCTCAGGTCTTATGGGCTTGCCCGTACCGAATGGACTGGTACCGCAAGCGCCTGATCATACAGACTCACTTTCGCTGTATGAACAAGTCATACTCCATGACGTTGAAAAGGAGAAACAACAATTTGGTGAACACACTACGGAGCCTATGCATCATACGAGCGGAGATGCATCGATCTTGCACGTCACTTACTTTCCTCGTGTGCGCACTTTACGTGTCGTTGAACAACGTTTGAGCCATCTCGTTATAGGGCTTCTGACGCTTGGCGCAATGTCGCGTCCTGTCCTTGTCGCTTTAGGGACGATGCCCCGTGCAGTATTTGCTGGAGTGTTCTTGCTAGTCGGATGGGCATCTATCGAATCTAACCCGATTGTGACTCGGACACTCTCGTTGCTGCGAGATACGTCAGCGCTTGCACCAACGCTCCGACCCCGAGTCAGGCGAGTGACACTTGCCCTGTTTGTCGGCATTCAGTGGGCATTTTTTGGCCTCACTATGGCAATCTCACAAACTATAGCGGCTATCGGCTTTCCTATCATCATCCTTCTCATGATTCCATGCCGTGTATATGTGGTACCGAAACTATTCTCTGGGAAAGATTTGGCCTTGCTGGATGCCCCCACTGCAAATGCACCAGCCGTCATGGTTTCGTTAGGGCCGAACGAAGCTGAGATCCACACAGAGTCGGACGACAAGCCGAAACCAGCTCCCTCGAAACACCAAGACATAGCTTGATAACATACTTGTACAAATGTAATCTATTGCATTCTATACCCTTTCAATCTGTTCGTGATCTGCCGCTACAAGTAGGTTCGTGTAAAACTGCGTCGCTTTCACGACGGAGTCGATGGACACGTGCTCGTTGACCGTATGGACGTTTAAATAAGGTGACATACCCGTTAGATCTGGATGAACCGACGTTGCGCCAAAGCGGAAGATGTTGGTCGTTAAGTCGTGGAACCAACGCGTATCTGTGTTGGCAAACATGATGGAAGGAGCCACTCGCACAGGCTCGATATATTTGCGCTGCTCAGGCACCGACTCGTCGTCCATGGAGCGCAGCTCAATTCGCGGCTCGTCCGTGTGCCAGGTCTGACGAATGACACTGGACAAAAGACGCCATGCCTCGGCCTTTTCCCCTTCAAAAGGCGACGGAGGATGCGAGTCGTACCCGAGTCCCGTCTTGCTAATGTTCACAGACACTGTGCTCTTATCGAGTGATAAGTTCAAATCGTCCCGATCCACAATAAGAGAAAAGCCATACTCCTTCGCTAAAGGTACGAGCAAGTCCTTGTAATGCTGTATGACCGTACGCATAGATGCATAAGGAGCAATACGGTGGTTGACAAAAGCTTCGGAAATCTCGGGAAGTGCATTCACTTTGATGCCACCATAAGCCACATCTACAGCTTGTGTAGTTTTGAGCAGCATGCGCGACGCATAGTCGAGACTTTGCATCAATTCATTTCTAGCAGCATCAAGACGCCTTTGTCTCGATAGCATGCCGATGTGCTTCCACCAATGCTGCCAGCACGGCTTGCGGCACTCTTTCCGTGTGCGTTCCGCTGACTCCACGCGTCGCAGAGCACGGCGCAGCGCAGCAGGCATCTTTGGGGCATCGCGGAGACACTGCAGCTGGAGGATCGATGCTCGCGATTCCTCTCCAAGCACATCGGGGAATGGATTCGCCTCTAGCTTCGCAATAATTAGAGCCAAAATGCCGATGCCCGTGTGAGGAGGAGGCATAGACGAATGACCACCACGAGCATGCACGGTAATCCGCATGGACAATTCACCACGCTCGGCCACGGCAGGCCCTGCGATAGGCAAGCCATAGCTGCCAGGGTCAATGGCTGAAAGAACAGGTGAACCCTCGTCGACGATCATAGCCAAACTATTCGGACCGTAACGATAGAGCAGAGTCGACGCTAGATGCGCTGCGCCATATTTTCCGTCCGTTTCTTCATCAAACCCATAGCTTAAGATGATCGTGCGCTTTGGTTGGAAGTGAGCTTGGACGAGTGTTTCGACGGCTGAGAGCGATGCCACCAGCCAAAGCTTGCAGTCAAGAGAACCTCGGCCCCACACAGTCTGATTTTCTAGATCAATATATCCCGAAAATGGCGGATGGATCCATCGATCGAGCGTATATATGTTAACTGGTACCGTGTCTTGATGCGCCATGAGAACCACGGGCTTGAGCGAGGGATCGGTGCCTTCCCACGTGTATAAGAGACCGTGCTTGTTCACAAACTCTCGTCTCACAGGTGAGTCAGGAGCATGAATGAAGGGAAAAGACTTTTCAATCCAGTCAGAAAATGGCGAGAACGTAGCGCTCCTTGTCACTGACTCCAACTCTTCATCATCTGACAAAATCTCATCCATGGCCTCAGTAGAGAGCTGTACAGCCTCACTCAAGAGCTTGACAGAATGCAGGACGGATGGAGGCCGAATCGATAGCTTTTGAAGAGCCTCTGTTGGATCATATTCGGGTTGCTGAGGGCAAATACGTTCCATCGAAGAGAGGGACTCCGACTCGACAGTGTAAAATCTACCAGTCGATATCCAGAGACCTGCGATGCATGCTAAGAGCAAGCAAAGGAGTCTTGGGAAGATTCGAACTCGATCATCAGGCTGTAGCGTATGGACCGGTAGTCCCATTGCTCCTTTGGTCATGCTTGGCTTAGTCGCTCCAGACCTGATCTCAACTTTGATGAAAGCCAGGTTCCCCTGGTTTCAGACATACTTACGCCGAATCGATTAAGAATGGCGCTCCACCTACATTGACCACGCAACTTCAAAGAGTTCGAAGTGTTGCGTCTGTCGTGTCTACTTTCAAGGAAACGCACACAGGCCGTCTTAACCCAGGTAGAGTGTGGCTCCTCGAGAACTCAGCGCTCTACAAGGTCTGCTCAGTTCCATCTAACTTTGCTCAGCATTGAAATGCTTTCCCACAAAGCTGTCACAAAGTAACATTTCCCATCAATTCATTGCCCCTTACTATGTGTATGCATATAAATATGTATATATATATATATCGATAAAATCATCTAAATCGTAAAAGAGGGTGCTGCGTTTGGTACATCTGTCGTTCGTTCAAAGTTCAATAGCCAAATGGGGGTGGGAACTGGGATCCTCGTGAGTGGATTGTGCTTAATAAGACGCATATGACCAGGCGCAACAGGAGAGCGAGCATCGTACCCAGGACTCCTTGGAATAGGCGTGCTAGGAGCTGGAATCGACGGAGCCAGGTGGGAATCAGCCGGCACCGGTGTCGAGATGCTAGAAAAAACGGGCGACGCCACATCATACGACGGGACATCAGGATAGCTTTCCTCTTCAATGCAAGTTTCGGGCGTCCTTGCAGACACCCACCCAGACAACATTTGGGACACAAGTTGCGCCGTGCCACCGCCGTTGTTAGGAGTAACTGAACCAGCACTTGTTTTCTCCTCCTTGCCATAAGAAGTTGGTTGTTGCTGCTGTCGAGATGCTCGTCCACGATTCTTGGGACTCTGCCATGGCTCATCAAGCAGAGGTGCACGCGTGATGCCACCAAACTTCGACCCATCTGACACCGCTGCCGTAGTATGGGGGGAGCTCAACACGCTTGGCTGGTATTCAAATGCCGGTGCAAGCTTATTGAGATCAACCGGCGGCATGTCGAGTGCATAATCAGGCATGGGAAGGGGCTTCACAGAGTCCGAACGTACGTCGAGGACTCCAAAAAAGTCTTCAACGGGAGTCTTGCGGACTCGCCGTGCACCTCGACGCGCATACCGATTCTGTGGATGACAGCCAGACTCTTTGTACGACCGTACATCCCGGTTCGCCTCAAACATCGCTTGATCAAAACTCCATTCTGGAATAAATTCAGGCCGAGGCGTAGGAGGACTTGACTTGTCGTCTGTATCCACCTCAGATGCCTGTTCGTCTTCATCTTCGCTCACCCACGCGCTATCGTCGCCACCACACTCTAAATCCAGATCAAGCGATCGGACTTTTGTATGATGAGGATCTGTATCGGTAGAAAAGCTCGCTTCAACCTCTGGCCATGCAGGCTCATTGGTCGTCACAAAGGGTGCGGGATTCAACTGGTTCGTTTCGCTCTCCAAAGTGCCAGACTCGGACAAAGGTAGCGCGTCGCCTGACTCTTGCAACGACGCTGCAACAGCATGATCAGACGTATACATGGGCTTATTGGCCGATCGGTCGAAGCTCCCTTCGGTCGCAGCACGGTAACTCGAGTCCAAACAAGACGACGGTTCGTTCGAGTATAATTGGGGCATAGAAGAATCTGGCACCGATGAGAAGCCTAAACCAATCAAGGCTTGCTCATCTTGTGACTCATTCGGCAAATCTGATGGTGGCGGAAAAAGAATGTCTGCTGTAGTGTCATGGTTTGTTGGGACACGCGATCCTTCTTCGACATGTGTCACAATTGGTGTTGACATATCGAGTGTCACAGAGTCGCTCGGCTGCGGCAAAGGTAGCTCTGGCACAGATGGTTCCGACTTTGGCATGCGATTAGACATCTCTGACTCAACCAAAGCGGACCGTTCTTTCGCCTCATGAAGCTGTTCACGAGTTAGTGCATGATTTGACTCCTCTAGTCTTAGGGCTGAATACAAAGTCAAGATCTGTTCGCGCATATCTGATAAGAGTTTGATCGTTTCGGGGGCCAATTCAGGCGCATTGCTCGAGTTCGGCGCATGCTTCGAGAGCTGCCTTGCAACGCGCTGGGTCCAAAGACCCGCCTCATCCTCTGACGGGAGTTCAGGCAACTCTGGGAGATCAGGCATGGAGGGCAGGGCCGACGAATGAGAAGTGTCAGTAGAGGCCGTGCTCACGTCGGAGCCGGTAGCGGTGCCTGCACGTAGACGAGTGCTCATAGCTTGCATCCGCTTCATGGCCACACGCCGCCAAGTCCGCTCTTGATTCAGACGCAACTGCTGCGACTGGATGGTGTGTTCCAAATCACTGCATCGTGAGCGCCAATCAACGATATCTTCTTTGTACATGTCGCGTTCCCCTGAGGTATCTTCCAGTTGCATCTGCATATCATGAATCTGTGCTTCGAACTTTGACGCTTGTTCCTGTGCGGATTCCTTAGCATTTCTCAGGGAAATTAGTTGAGAGCCCATGACCTCACGCACTTCCTCAAGCTCGCGCTGCAAGCTTATCACTTCCTGCTGATGCCGCTCACGCTCTTCATCAAGCTGAGAGTGCAGTGTTGTCAACTGGTGTTGTAAAGAGTCCGACAAGGACTCATCCATACGGAACCCGCGTTTTCGTACAGTATGGTCAGTGGAATCAATGCTTGTAGCCCCGGGAGACCCAGAAACATTCGAGTCAGGACTGAACAAGCTTTGAGTCTGATCAGATGCCGTCCATGAGGTGACAGTCGAGTAAGCATCCCGCGAGCTATTTGGCATGTGTTTTCGCATTGATTCGCTCCACGAGCGTGTAGGTGTAGTGACCTTCTCCAAGCTAGAGTCAGGATCATGCGATGCTTTGTATGTGATGCTGGATACTCTCTTAGGCGACTTAGAGGCCGGTGACGCCCGCATCGTTGGCCTTCGCGCTGGTGAAAGAGTTCCTAACTTCAGTGGACGCAAAGGATTTTTTCTCGATTCTGGAGATATACCAAATATGTCCGGGTCTGAGGGCCGCGGAGTGGACTCGTCCCTCTCGACAGGCTCTAACGAGGACGACCCATCATTGACCTCTTCCACGAGTGGCTCGATAAAAGTCTCTCGCTTGGAAACTGTATTCATTTTGGACAAATTTTTCGAAGGAGACGACGAATCACCAAGACTGAGCCATGACGGGATGATGGGTCGACTCAAAGATGGAGATGCAGTGGTTGACGTCGGCGACTCGTTCGGCGTGATTAACATGCTTGGACGGTGTCGACCCTCAAGTTTCTCCAGCGCCGTGGTCCGGTCCTCCTCTTCCACTGGGGAGTCAGTATCTCGCAAGCCTGCTTTCCAATCAGAAGGAATCGGTGGAAGAGGCTTCTGTACTGAAGGATTTCCAAACAGAATACTTGCCGGCTCAAGTGAAGAAAAGCGCACAGATACTCGAGAAGCCCGGCGGTGAATAGATGCACGCCGTACCGGCTGGTCGGGCTCAATTGATTTTACTGGCTGACCGCTCATGACTTCAAACCCCTCACCGCGGGTTCCGATGCTGAACTGTCGCGAGTGTCGGCTCCTCCTTCGCGAAGGACTGCAATGATTTAGCGATGGTGAGGAAAGCAATGAATTCCGTTGTTGATCAATGAGCGACTGTCGCGCCAAGCTCAAGCGGTGGCCAGCTGTCATAGTAGGAAGCCTAGAAGACGAAATAGATGACTGCTTCCGACTGTGACATGGCCCATTTGCACCCCCCATATTCGGGAAGCAAGTCTGCGATGACTGACGACTTCCTGGGGCGGAGTTGTTATCGATGTACATGACACTAGGGCGAGAGCGGCGACGCCTGGATTTGTCCGTAGCCCGCGCAGCAGACTCTCGCGCTATCGACTCAGGTGCATTTGATGCAGTAAAACATTGTGTCAGTAGAGTTGGCGTGTCGGCGCCCTTGACCAGCAATGACGCCCGTAGTGTACGAGAGGCACGTTTGCTTTGCTCCTGGGCACGGCGACGCTGGAACTGCCGCAAGGCGCGCTTGGCCGAGCGAATCTGTTCCTGGCGACCTCGCTGCGCTTCAACTTCCATCGCTAGCTACAACGGTAGGGCGAAACAAGTTGCACGCGGCAACGCCAAGATGAGGAGCGCACAAGAAAAACTTTAAGACGCCACTTGAGTACAAGACCGTCGGACGTTACTTGAAGCGACTGGTACCAAGCGTGTGTGTATGGGTTTGAGTGTGTGTACGTGTGTACCACCAACAGACGCATGTCTCATTTCATCGAAGTTACACAGCCACCCGTTTATTGGACCAATTGTGAGAATTAATAATTGATTGGATTGTAACAAAAATGTTAGCAAAACTACATGCATAATGTGTGACACGACCCACGCAGAGTGCCCCATCCTGCGGCATTTGCACGCAAGGGGCGGGCGCCCACGCTCAGCGCAAGTCGTGCTCTGGCTTTAACAGTGCCAGTGAAAATGTCCGTCCTTGCCAATGGAGTGATCCTCCGAGCCCATGTTCGACGTCGATGTGGAGACCTTCCGCCAAGTGCTGCAGCACAACGTGGGATGCCACGAGACTGTAAGCACCCCAAGGAAGTTGAGGTGAATCAGTGGTCTTTATGGATTTGGGCGATAGCACTGAAGTCGATTTGCTTTGGATTTCGCGCCTGGGTGGCGCCGGAGACGGATGGTACAGGTAGCCCGTGTTAGGATGAACCCGAAGCCTTGATGCGTCAAATGGTTCCTTGAAATCACCGCCCCATGATAGCATGCCTAAGTAATGGGCGAATAGGTAGGGGAAAAAATATGGTTAGTCCTCCAGAGTCCCGACAAAGGTTTCAAGAACGAACCATCAGAAGACAGGTGGTGAAATACAATGGGTGTATCAACGGCATGAATAACGTTCCACTCACCCTGGCATTTGCTAAACCAAGACATGCCTTCAGACTGAAGCTTGGTCCATAACATGTCCCACCCTTGCTCCTGATCGAGAATGTTTTTTAGTGTTGACGCATCCTCTGTCCAGTGAGGTGAATTACATAGAGGAATAGGCTTACCGGGCGGCGTAAGGGCAGGATTTCGCTTGATACGCGCAAAGAAGAAATTCAAAAACGGCACGGATTTAAAGCCTGTATACCCAAAGAAAATGCGTTAATGCAAAGAGACGAAGCTAGGATATACTTACATGACGTCAAGTTCTTGGGCACTGTATCATACATAAATAGCTGACCATGAACATCGATCCAGTAGCGATAGATACGCGGAGTCATGCGTGCGCGCTGGGTCGAAGTATGCAGCGCCCGCACGCCATACCGACAGCTTAGTGACATGGAGGACCTCAAGTGGAAAGCCTTGACGCACGGACGATTCTGATTTCTCCACATGATGAGAAAGTGATGATGATACACTTTCTCCCTCCCAGAACCTGCATTATAAACTCTGAGTACAACAACAGCTTTGCTTCCTAGGCTGCTGCCAAGCGATGCGAGACTTTTCTGTGCGCAATGTTTACTACCTACGTATTTCTGCACTTACCATCTTGACTATGGTGCTATACCTAGATCAACGACATGTGGAATGGATGAATGAGAACCCTGGGATCCTGGATTATGTCGTGCACAGTGTGGTACGACCGCGACTTCCGGATCTATTTCGAGAAGCGTCTTCTGGTGATTCAAAAAAGATGGAAGTCGTTGAGCTTGGTGTGTTTCTGTGACACTTCTTGGACTAACGAGAGATCAATATCATGTGCTCTGCTACTTTCAAGAAACGCAAAGGACGCCAGCCGTCTTACTCAAGGTATGTGCATGTGAATGAGGCACGCTCGTGTGTTGGCTAATGCTGGAAACAAACAGTCACGTACATTGGTGTTTCCAGCAAACGAAAGCACGTCAGGCGCGTCAGTTCCGCTCGACGACACTAACGAGCCGTGTGCTCTTGCACCCATTGAGGCTCAGGCTACACCAGCGGGGACAACAGCTGAAGTACCGATCAAGACGGAAGAAGACGATATTGCTCCTGATAGTGATGAAGACGCATTCTCACCATCTCAGACTCATGGATCTGGCGAGGAAGAATCCATTGGGACTAAGCCACATGTCCGTGTGAGCGTACGTAAATTCACAAGATAGCGAGAGCTGACCAGATCATGAAGTACGATGGATTTCGAATGTATGCATTATGAGCGTCGTTATGCCGTTTCTCACAACACCGCAGCTACTCGAAGGAGCTCGTGCTGGTCATTGAGCCGAGCGCATCAACGATTGCAGCGAACCCGAACCTATTCCAAGTGGAAGACGATGATGAAAGCAGAAAAGAGAAACGTCAACTGGACCATTCTGCAAAGATTCGATTCGAGTCTGCCAAGTCGGCGCCATCAGCCCAATATGGCCGCGCCTCTCGTCGTGATGAGCGTACAAGTACCCCACTTTTCCGTGGCATGACACCAGATGTCTAAACTAATGAGTATTTTGAACATCCAGACGTAAAAGGAGACGCAAACGGTTCATGACGGACGATGTATACGATGCGGTCGTTTTTCTCAATGCGTACGTGCGACTTCGCCCGGTTGTGAAACCACAACTTGCCAGTATCGCAATTATACAGACTCTTCTTCTTCAACCATATCGAGATCAAGAGGATATGATAGCTTAGCAGCGACACCGCCTAGCCCATTGAGCTGACGGCCACTCTCGTGCAAAGAGCTGAAAATGCATACCTCGCCGCCAAAGCCTTTTACTTTGTCACACAATTCGATCCATTGCTTGCGAATATTGGGATGTGTGTTTCGTAAGAATGCATCTGACAGCAACAGAGTTTTAATTGCACCACGCTCAGCTGCCAGTACAACAGGACGCTCACCGTACCAAGCATAGTTTTCCGATCTTGCAAGATCACGCAAGAATTGATCAAGAACCTGGGTCTCTCTCGTGAATTTCGTATTTTGCAGTTGTGACGTAACTTCCGGGCTCTGGAGCACTTCCATGAGCGAATGTACATGTGGCGTCGCACAATAGACCTTCAGCAGTTTGCGTTTACCCTCGCTTCCCATAAGGAGCTTTTCTGACCGCCTCGTCGCCTCGGCAAGCAAGTATTCGTACATATTTTCGCGATAAAAGGCGGGTGAGGCGAGTAGCACGACACGCATTTCTGGAAGTGAAAGTAGTTTAATAACAGCGTCGTACACTTGCGCTTGAAAGCGATCAGTTATTTTCACTGTGCCACTGGACGTCTGTGCATTTCCGTAACCAGCTCCTGCGCGTTTTCGAGGAAGTGCAACTTGGATGCGTTGCTTGATGATAGTCATATGGCTTGTGAGAAGACAAACAATGGCACGGCCTTCGCCCAGGATCACAGCGCCAACTTCAGCTGACTTGCCAGCATCACCACTTTCTTCCAAAATATCAAGATGGTACTGGTCCCATTGCTCTTTGGTGATGGACATTTTGCGGTTCAGCTCAATGTCGAGCGTGTGGAAGGAACCGTTGCGGACGTGCTTATTCTCCTCCGCGACTCTTCCAGAAATGTGCAACGTTGGTTGCCCCTGGCTTGCCCCGCTGAGCGAAGGAGTGCTGCCCGCTTCGCCGAGCACAAGTGAGCTCATAGGTGTAGATACACTGGAATTAGGTTCGCTGTCTGACGAGACTGGCTCATGGGGAGCGCCAATCACGGCCGTCGAGCTCGCAGCGCTCGACATGCCAGATCCTGCGGCCATTTCGAAATCAATCTTGGTGACAGACAAAGTCAACTGTAGTCGCATTCGCTGCGACTCAATGGAGCCTGTACTAGACTCGCTCTGGATTCGTCGCACAGTCGAGGCGGAGACGCGGTCCTCAGGCTGGATCAAATTGTACAAATGGTAGAGATCCTCGCTTATCAAGTCAGTTTCAAACCTTAGTTACATACTCGCACTCTGGCATGAGAGAGACGGTGCCACTCCCATTGCGCTCTAAGTGGCGTGCAAAAATTTTCATGGTGAGTAGCTGTCCGAAATCTCGGTCAGTCGAATGCCGGGGTTCTGCGTCAGTGGAAAGATGGTCTTTCCGCTCAACAAATGTGAGCTTGTGGGTCAGCTGAAAATGTAAGCCATTCGTTTGATCATCCTGCGCATTGAGAATTTCGTGGATTTGTAAGCGCGACACAATTACTCAAGCCTGAGAGTGCGACTCAGGCAGAAGGGGGGTACTGTGTTTGATGATTGAGTGCGAGCGTTTGTTCGACAGCAAGATGTGCGTATGACGTGTAGCAATCAAAGTGCCACTCACCGCATCGACACACCTATGTGATTGAGAAGGTACACTACACCTCATGTAGAAGCACTTGAAGTACAATTGATGGCATAGAGATGTTTCATCGTACAGTAGTAGCTACAAAAGAAAATTCAGAGGCATCGATGTGCATAATAGCAGCAGCAAGCCTGGCAAGCCATCATTTCATCCAATCAACCGTAGCAAGCATGTGAGAACTATGTCATGAGATCCAACAACTTCCGGGCAATAGCCTCAGAGCCTAGGTTACTGAGCTCAGCATTCCTCTCAGTGCCGCGCTCTACGACTGCGTCAGAACCTGAAGAGGCAGGGACTCGAACCCATACATACCAAGACGAACGAAAAGGCGCGCTGGAACACCCTGGGCCTCACGCACGAGAAACGGAAGGTTAGGGTTCGACGCCTTGATGGACTTGTAGTGTGAGGCCAAAAATTGGCTGTACACAGTAAGTAAAGCACACTCGTGGTCGAAGTAACATACCGCGCACCGGTGCTAGATGCACTGTTTGGTGAAAAGTGCAAACGCACTTCCTTCACAGCCGAAGGAAACGCTTTCGAGAGCATGGAGGCCATGATCACAAGCAATGAAGTGCAGCTGGAACAAGAGGAAAAGCCGTACGTTGCCGCTCATCGACGGGGCGCACCAGAACAAAGCCCAGTCGCGGCAGAGTGGACGCCACGTGGAGAACACGTGCGTTCTATTTTATACGAAAGATGGCTACTCTACCGAGGCGAGTTTCGTGTGGATACCGTCAAGCTGACAGGGTGAGCCAACGAGCATAGTACATACCACTTTTGTGACGCGCAGCCAGGTGCGTGCTTTATCTTTTGCGCGTTCTACATGCGAGGCAATCTGGACAGCATCAACGTCGTCGTCGTTCAACAGACGCTCGAGCTGGTTTCGTGACAAGCTGGGCACATAGGTAGCTGAGACACTGTACGAAGGACCCGACTGAAATAGATGTAAGTATGAGAATGAATACAAAGACAGTGTGGACAAACGTACAATCACAACTTCGTCCAGAACAATGATGTGCGATTCATGCCAACGGCACGGAAGTCTGAGAACGCGTCAGCCCCGCTGTGAACGCAGTCACGTACGTCTTATTCACGGCATCAAAGACAATTTGCCCGATATCGCTAGCTTCCGAGGGTGCTAGTTGCATCGAACGCTCTTGACATTTTTTCGTAGCAGCTGCCTCGCGCACTTCCATAGCAGCGACCGGCACCGCGCTTATGTGCGTGAGCTGAGAAGGACCATGAGGCATAAGCTTCTCGTACTGGGCCTCATTTAGCACTTTCAACTGTTTGATACTCGATGCACGAACAATCTTAAAGCCTGTAACTAAGCCTGAAGACGGTCCACGAGTCGATCCAGCTTCATACACAGCCGAAGCTGCAGCACGCCGCATCGCAGGTGGAAGCGCACTAGAATTGCCCGTCTCCAAGACAACCAGATTTGAAACAGTGTCAAATGCCCATATGCGGCCAACGACTGAGTCTGTGCCAGTTGAATAGTCTGGTGCCTGGAAACTCGGGTACGTCACTGTCAGCTGAACTGGCATAGACATATTTGTCTGCAGTGCATTTTGCACATCTGCAGGAATCGATTCTAGAGACATGGGGAGGGATCGACGAGCGTCGTCTTCTTTTCAAGCACACGGGCGCAATCTTAAGCACACACACACACACACAAAGAGAGAGAGACACGCTCGCTCACGCGCACACTCACTCACACACTCTCTCTCTCTTTCTTTCCCTCGACACGCACGCACGTACGTCGAACCCCAGTGTCTTTATCGGAACGGTCAGCCCCACCTTCCGCCCGATATGTGCGTGATTCGCCCCTCCCTGTCACACGATCAAGTTGACATGCGCGCCTCTCAAAATCTCCACATGCTGTAACACGTGATACACGATGTCCTAGTAGGCAGCTGCGTTGATGAAAATGGTTCGATGGCACGCCATAGTCGGCGTAATTCCGTGCATGATGAATGGGAGTGTCTGTAGACGGTAGAGTGGTATGAACACCGTGTCAATTCACTCGTTATCACACTGCCTGTTTGGTAAGACGTGTGCGCTTGCGTGTGCACGCACTATCGATAGGCGTCCGTACGCTGCTCGTCTAGTGTAGCTGCAGAGCCTGAATGACACAAGGGTCCACGACTGGAAGCAGCAGCAGCCGTCGCATACAGAATGGAGGACGAGACGAGCACGAACTGCCATCGGCCAAGCGTGCGCGTACAGATGAAGTGCTGAGTGAGTCATGCGATACAGGAGCGGGCGAAAAGTTTCGATGGAAAAAGAAAGAGGTGCAAGAACAGCGCGCAGGACTCTCGCGAGAAGAAGCTGAGCGACGCGACGCTGAGCGGCGTGCTGAGGCTGAGCGAGAGGTGGAGCGACTCGCCGCGCGTCGCGAGCAGCGCGAGCGTGCAAGGCAGCAGCGCGAAGAGGAGGAACTGCTTCGTGCGCGGCAGGCGGAAGCGAGTGTCATGGCAGACTGGGTTGCGAAAGAGGACGAGTTTGTGTTGGAACAAAACAAGGCACGTGCTGTGATCCGTGTGCGTGATCATCGAGCGCGACCAATTGACTGGTTTGTGGTGCAACTTCTGTGGACAGAGGTGCCCACCCCAGTGCCGGCTGATGAAGAGAATAGTGATGATGAGGGTGATGAACTTGACGACACCTTGGACATGCACATGGATGAGCCAGTTGCGTTTATTCGCTCGTTACTTCCGGGTGAATTACGTGAGCTTCATTCAGATGTACTGACGCTTGTTCGGCTTGACAAGGATGCGAAGAGAGCCGCTTACTGGAAGGATGTGTTGCTTGTTTGCGATGAGCAATTGAGACATTGTGACGCAGTACAGAATGATGCACAGCCTGAGCGCATTGATGCCTCCATAATAGCTGATGTCGATGCCATGCTCGCAGACAAGTCAGCAGATCAGCTGTTGGATCTACAGACATCCGTGCGCGCGAAGCTGCGCTCTGGCGAGCCACTAGACGTCGAATACTGGGAAGCAATGCTAAAGCGGATTGTCGTGTGGCGTAGTGCCGCAAAGCTGCGCGCCTTACATGCGACTGTAACACAGAACCGTATCGCCAAACTGCGGCTGCAGCAGCGGCGTGAAGCACGTCGGCAACAAGCATTTGTGGCAGAACAGGCGCACATGCAAATGCACACGCATAAAGGTCTGGAAGACGTCTGGGACGCGAACGAAATGGAACCGGCTGGCCGAGATATCAGCGAATTGCTATACGAAGAGCAGCAGCTTCCCCGTTATACCCTAGAAGCGCTACGAGACAAACTCCGTGATGCGCGGAAACAAGTCCTCCAGCAGGCATTCGTGTCACACGTGCCTGCGGCCTGGTCAATGACGCCAACCGTCGGAATAGGAGCTTCAGCGGGTGCAAGAGCCGCTGAAGATGGGAAGACCGAATCTGTCGAAGATATGCTATTACGAAAAGAAGCATCGCGTGCGATGGGTGTGGATGAAGAGGTGTTTGATGACGACGTGCGTCTTGTCGAACAGGCATACCACTGGGAAAGCAAGTATGAGGCACGCAAGCCACGCTACTTCAACCGAGTGCACACGGGTTATGAGTGGAATCGGTACAATCAAACACATTATGATGCCAATAACCCGCCGCCGAAAGTCGTGCAGGGCTACAAATTTCATATATTTTATCCGGATTTGATTGATCCATTCAAAGCACCGACGTACCGCGTGCAGCCTGATCCTGATGGACCTGGAGAAACGGTCCTTCTACGCTTTAGCGCTGGCCCCCCCTATGAAGATGTGGCTTTTCGTATTGTGCAGCGAGAATGGGACTATTCGTTCAAACGTGGCTTTCGCAGCAGCTTTGATCGTGGCATTCTACAATTACATTGTACGTGTACATACAGAGAGAGAAGGAGAGCACCTAAGGACTAATTTGGCAGTTAACTTCAAGCGGTTCAAGTACCGCAAATAATCATCACAATCAAAGAGAAAGCCGAGGAGGGAATTTGGAAGAAGGGTTGGGAGAACAGAGTTGAGAGAATCATGGAGCTGTTCTGCGCGACATGCTAGCCGGAGATTCGACCTGCTCCGCCACACACAGGGCATTCGTCGTCGCCAAAGAACAGTGACATCAGGTCTTCAATACTGCCTGACCCACCGCACCTGTAACATAGTACGCCACCGATGCGAGGATCGCCAGGCGCCACGGTCACAGCGCCAGGAGGCGGCATATATCCGTACCAGTTGATAGTAGGACCAACGGTCCTTGACACAGGCGGCTGTGGTGGCATCGGCATCATGGGGTGATAGGGCTGCGCTGGCTGCATAGGTGGCACAGTTGGCTGTGCGTAAGACGGATAGTTCTGTTGAGCGAGAGGCTTTTCACTTGACGTCTGTGAGGCCAAATCATATCGAGGTGGTGCTGAGTTGTGCTTGTCCTCCGGAAATACTTCTGACTGTTGCGAAGTGCCGCCATGAGATGTACTTGCAGAGGCAGGATGCACAGCAAAGGGATGCGAGTACGATTGTTGGTATGGCGGCCGGTATGTTTGAGTATACGGTTGGGAATACGGCTGAGTAGGTGTAGGTCCTGCCGAAATAGACGAATTGAAAAACAAAGGTTGCTGAAGCACTTTGTCGTCCAAGTAGTGATGTGCTCCTCTCTGTTCGTACGCGTCTTTGATCTTGCCTTTGTATTCGTAGCCATAATTTCGCCAACAGCGTTTGCATGGTTTTAATACATTATTGTCACAGTAACCTGTGCGATGACATCGATTGCAAGAAGATACAGTGCGCGGGTATAACAAAACCTTGCCTCGATGCATGAATGGGTGACCATTAGTTGGTACACTGCGTGGGAATGGGCCAAGCGCACCACTTTGAGTCGATGGGCTCTGCGGCGTCTGCATCATAGGGATTCGAGCGACTCCAGTCCCTACTTCGACATTGGATGTCATAGGATAGCTACTACTGGGCCCATATGCAGATGGATGCGACGTCGTCGCGACCGGCGGTGCTGGCACGGCCGTAGAAGTAGATACAGCAGGGCGTGGCGGCAAGCTTGGCGCTTGTGCTTGTGAAGAAGATGCTTCATGAATTGTACTGGATAAAACATCCTCGTAGGATGGTGGAGCATCACTCACACCGCTCATAGCGTTCTTCCTGAATAAGGTGGCCGATCGTGACGAAAAGATTCATCTTTCGTGAACCCATTGTCTTGACGTCTTTCCCCACTCGACTTGGTTCGTGCGGCGGCCGCTAAAGAGGACCTCCTAGTTCGGCCGATCTATTGGCAGGCAAGTCGAAACCAACAGGCCAGTGCAATCCCTACTCGCCTTCCTTGCCACAGCACCCCCCCCCCCTTATTTCCACAAGACGAGGCAGCAGCAGCGGCTTACCTATATTTCTTCCGAGTTCATTAAGTTAATGTTTTGCGTGTCAAGCGCGTGACAAGACAGATCAGCTAAAAGTGGATCCACGAGACCCACCCACCCAAAACCTACTACTCGTCCTGACCCCACCGTTGATCTTGTCCGCGACTTGCCCTTCATCGCCATGGATGCTAACACGCTTACCGTCCCTTCGCCGGCAGATTTCCACGTACACCTCCGGCAAGGACCTATGAGTGAGCTGGTGACGCCCCATGTGGCACTGGGCGGCATGCATCTCGCCTATGTGATGCCGAATGTGACTCCCCCGCTCACATCGGCGGAGCAGACTGTCGAGTACATCGCGCAGCTTCAAAAGCATGCACCTCATACCCGCTTTCTTGGAACGATGTATTTGTCACCGAGCATCACGGCAGACGAAATCCGACGCGCTGCAGCGGCAGGCGTGCGTGGCGTCAAGAGTTATCCACGGGGCGTAACGACCAATAGTGATGGCGGGATTGAAAATTACGAAGTGTACTACCCGGTATTTGAGGCTATGCAAGAGTGCCATATGGTGCTCAACTTGCATGGCGAGATCCCCAGTGATCCAGAGTCAGGCGTCTGTGTGTTGAATGCAGAACCATTGTTTTTGGCCCACCTGGAAAAAATTCATGCAAACTTTCCCAAGCTACGTATCGTACTGGAGCACGCTACGACGCGCGCTGCCGTCGAGTGCGTAAAAAGATGCGGCGATACTGTCGCATGCACCATTACGCCGCACCACTTGCAGTTGATCGTAGACGATTGGGCTGGGAAGCCCCTGCATTTCTGCAAACCTGTTGCGAAGACGCCAGATGATCGCGCAGCGCTCCGTGACGTCATCCGCGAAGGGCACCCACGCTTTTTCCTTGGCTCGGATTCTGCACCGCACCCGATTGCTTCCAAGTACCCATCGCCAGCGAGTCGCAACAACTCGACAGCTGAGTTTGTGCACCAGTGCGGATGTGCAGCCGGTGTGTACACGTCGGCGGTCCTTCTTCCATTGTGTGCGACTCTCCTAGAATCATTTGGTGCATTGGACAAGCTTGCTGGCTATGTAAGTGTGCATGGCCGTCGCTTCTACAATGAGCCTGCTGAGCCAGGTCGAGTCGTTAAGCTGCGCCGTACCAGACCCGATGACAAGCCTGTACCGGCCTCGTACGTCCATGCATCATGCCTAGGAAAGGACGACGGCGACCCTACGAAACTGCAGGTGTCACCATTCTATGGAGGCCAACGACTTGCATGGGCCATTGTAGAGTAACACAACTGATAGATATACAGACACGCGTGCTTACAGCTCGAAGACACGACAGGATACGACGGGAGACGGAGCCGAACGTCAACGGAGCGCAGTGACGAATTGGTAGAATTCGGTGTCTAGAACAAAGGATCGACCAATGTGGTTAGTCTCGCGTTAGCTTGACTCTCACCATTGGTCCAATGAGGATGATGAATGGGCCTAGACATTTGACAGAGATTCTTGTTCACGACCTCCCTGCCCCGCATCTGGCACGTGGCGTGCATATTACTAGGCTGTTCTTTGTCTCTCACATATATTTCTTGTTGGATGCTTGGTAAGAGCGATTTCATTCGCTCGTGCACACCGCACGGCTGGCGAGGGCAACAGGCGAACGACAACGGTCGCTCAGCGCTGCTACTTTGTTAATAGATCGTCTGCGTGAGTGCGTTGACGTGCTAGCGAGAAGACAGTGTGAAAGGAAGAGACAGAATGGCCTGGCAGTCATGGTTCTATGCCAAGCACCCTGTTGTGATTCCTACGCACCTAGCAGGCAGTGTCGGAACCATCGCGATTACCGCATTTGTTCTAGGAACGCTGGTGGGTGGGTGTTTGCCAGGTGTGCTTGTACTGGTGCGACATCTGCTAGAACAAAGCCAGTATTTGGCATGGCTTGCTCCGTTGCAGATGTATCTGCTTGTGTGGTCTTGTTTCCACTTTCTCGAGTTCGTAGTGACGGCCTACTGGAATCCTATTCACCTACAATCTGACTGTACGTACGCCGTTGGTCCGTCACGAGTCATGCTCACATTGGCACGCGCGGTACTCAGCGTTCCTGCTACAAAACGGATTTGAATATGTGGCTGCCCATATATTTGGCGTTTTGGAATATATGCTGGAGTGTGCAAGCACGCGACCAGCATGGAAACACACCCAATTCATCCAATGCGTGGGACTGGCACTCATTCTGACAGGCCAATTACTCCGCTCGTTTGCAATGATCCATGCATCAACGAACTTTAGTCACGCTCTCGCATACACAAAACGAGAAGACCATACACTTGTCACAACAGGCGTATACGCATTGGCGCGGCACCCATCCTATGCAGGCTTTTTCTGGTGGGCTCTGGGCACACAGATTTTTCTTGGCAACCCAGTAGCAACGGTGGGCTTTGCTGTTCTACTGACGCGTTTCTTTGCGCACCGCATCCAAAGTACGTGGATCCATGGGCCGAGACGCTTGGTCGGGCATAAGGAGGGGGGGTGATAGCGTGCGAGACAAGAATTGCTTTAGTATCGCCCGAACCCAATCCAAAGACTGCTCTTGGTCCATCCCCGAGATACTTGCTAACACTTTAGTCGAGGAGCATACATTACGCGCCTTTTTTGGCGAGGCGTATCGTGCATATGAAGTTCGCGTGCCACGCGGCGTACCGCTGGTAGGATGGTTCACGTGATTCGACGCGTGCGTGTGTGTGTGCGTGTGTGTGTGTGTGTTTCACATATACAAACGGCAGGCAGGACGACGACCCTTGGGGGCGCCTGGGACACAGGCCGGGAGAGAGGCGAGTGCCGTACAAGTTCGATCCCGTCGACGGGTCGAGCGGTAATTATCGTTAGCTAGTGGCTTGTGGATTGTGGACTGTAGGGGAAACAGAGAGACAGAGAGAGAGAAAGAGGGACGAGCCGTCGCACCACGAGCAAGATGACTGACTCATCGATCCAGGTGGTCGTGCGCGTGCGGCCACTGAATGCAAAAGAGGCTTCTTTACTTGCCCCTATAGATACAAGCAAGGCATTCCAAGGAGATGGTGGGCTGGCAGCATCGCCTAGCCGGACGCAAAGTACTATTGCCGCGATGCGAAGTAACTATATTCGGAACATTATTGCGCCCGTGGACGACCGCGTTCTGGTGTTTGACCCAGTGGAGCCAGATATGGTGCGAGGAAGTGGCGCCATCACCGCCGGCAGCGGTAGCAGCCATAGCATCGGGCATGGCACAGGAGATGCAGCGAGTCAATGTCGGAGTGGGACGTTTTCGTCACACATGCAGTTCCATGGGAATAGTCGACGTCCCCGGGATGTACGATATGCCTTTGACCGCGTGTTTCCGCCATCCACGACGCAGCGTGAAGTGTATCGCGGCACGATTGAGCCCATGTTTGCTGGTCTGCTAAGTGGTTTTAATGCGAGTGTTTTTGCATATGGAGCAACCGGATGCGGGAAAACCCATACGATTAGCGGCACGTCGGACGACCCTGGTCTGATTTTCCTGACGATGCAAGGCCTCTATGAACGAATTGCAGCAGAAAGTCACGAGTATGAAACGGATTTGCGACTTTCGTATCTGGAGATTTACAACGAGACGATCCGTGACCTTCTGTCTGAGACACCCACGCCAGCCGGTCGCGGCTTGGCCCTGCGAGAGGATGCAGCTAGGAAGATCTCGGTCGTTGGCATTACCGAGCATATTCCCGAGTCGCCCGAGCAGGTCCTCGACATGATTACTGAAGGGAACAAGCGGCGAACACAAAGTCCGACCGAGGCGAACGCTGTGAGTAGCCGGAGTCATGCGGTACTGCAAGTGAATGTGACTCGACGCCCCCGCACGGCCGACACCGTCGAGGAAATGTGCAGTGCATCGCTGAATATCATTGATCTCGCAGGCTCGGAGCGTGCGTCTGCGACGACGAATCACGGCATGCGGATGAAGGAAGGCGCCAATATCAACCGATCGCTCCTTGCGCTGGGCAGCTGCATCAATGCACTGTGTCAGTCGAACGTGAACCAGCGCGGAGGCACACGGAGCCGACACATCCCGTACCGGAACAGCAAGCTGACCCGCTTGCTCAAGTTTTCCCTCGGTGGCAATTGCAAGACTGTTATGATCGCATGTGTGAGTCCGTCTAGTGCGCATTACGACGAGACACACAACACACTCAAGTATGCCAACCAGGCCAAGAACATTCAGACCAAGGTGTCTCGCAACTTGCTGCACATCGACCGGCATGTAGCGCAGTATGTGCAGGCGATTGCCTCCCTCCGCTCGGAGATTGCCGAGCTGAAAGAGAAGCTCGCTCGGACACCACATGCGACGACTTACGATACGGAGCGGGCTGCGCAGTTGGAGCAAGCGCACGCGCAGCTGATCGCCGCCGCAGCACGTGCCAAAGACGGTGTGCCCCCGGGGTATGCAACGTCGTATGCGGCGCACGCTACGCTGCGTGCTGCTAAAACGGTGTTAGCCTCGTGCTCGTCTGATGCGGAAGTGTCAGTTCTGCGCGGCCTCATCGAGCGTTGCGGCCAAGCTGATACCGCAGGTGCGCTGGACGTGCCTGCGGTGCCGCATGAAGCACCTCCGCTCGTTGCGCAGCATGACGAAAGCGAAGCACTGTATGATGCTATGCACGCGCATCATGCGGCGGAGGTTCGTGCGTATACGCATGAACGAGCGCGTGAGGCGTTTGAGTGCGTGCTAACCGATGTGCTAGCACCACGCATGGTGTCTTTGCTGACGTATGCAGCGCGAGCGACGTCGGCTTTGCAACAGGCTTGTGGTGCGGTGGCCGCTGTCGGCGAGAAAGGAGGTGATGACAATGCCGGTGCATCCACGTATACGAGTGCGGCTGTGCAGCAGGCATGGCAACAAACACTAGCTGAGGGCTCGGCCCTGCTTCAGGACATGACGGGCGTCCGTGTCTCGGACACGAAGCCGGCTGTGCCCGTGATGCCTACGGTGCCTACGGTGCCTGCCATGCCCGCTGCGCCAAAAATAAACATGCGTCGTCTATCGAAAGTCAGCGCCATATCGTCGTCGCCAGCGCGCATCTTGCGCAAGAGCCCACGACGACGTGTGCTTCGACCCAGCACACAGCGCCATGGCACAGGCCCAGGTCCAGGACCTAGCATATCCTCAGCAGCTGGCCCAGTCGCATCTCGTGCAGCAGGTCCGCGGCTGTCGAAGGTGCGGCCCCGTACTTCATCAACAGAAGCAGCCTCCGCACCGACGGCTTCAACCGCGGCCTCCTCAGCAACCTCGTCGACAATCACGCACAAATCGCATGCTCCTCGGCTCAGTGTGTCATTGCGCGCAAGCACCACGGGTCCTCCAGCGGCGCGCATCGCACCGGTAGCTTCGCGAACGCACGGACCGCGATCCAGTGTGACTGCACGTGCTCCTAGCGTAGAGACCAGCAGCGTTGGAAATGGAGCAGGTATGTCGTCGATATCGGCGCCTCTAGAGCCACCTGCTGAGCCCGACAATGCCGCAATGCGTGCCCCGCCCCCGGGCCGCCTCGCGCGTATGCCGGTTCATGTCGTTCGGCGTGCACCTCGTGAGAGCCTGGCAGTGTCGAAAAGCACGCAGGATCAGACGGCAGCGTCAGGACGTGAGCAGCATGGGCGTGTGCCACGCGTGTCGACGGAATCGGTGCGTCCGTCTGCTGCGCCCAAGACAGAGGCGGTCAATGTGCAGGCTGGTGCTGAACAGCAAGATGTTCCAGAGACATGCGCGCTGCCAGTTGCGACTGCATTGTCAGGATCGCCGCCCTCGCCACGTCATGTGACGCAAAAGCCGGCGAAAAAGCGCGGGCTTTTCCAGCGGCAGTTCCTTACACGCCCTGTGCCGCAAGACGACGATGCTGATCTGGAAGAAGCATCGGATGGTCTTCTTGAATTCCCCGACGACGACTTTATCAGGCAGCGTAGTGATACCTCATACCCATCACTACCTGATTTCGTGTCATGACTGAACGCTGCCTCTGCGCATACAGTTACATACATAGTGTGTTCTATGCACATATACCACATGCATACACATGCGCGCAGGTCTATGATAGAGGAGGGTATCATGTTCCTGCACTCCTCACACATGGAGCAGGGGCGGGCAGATGCCCTCCCTTTACGTATGGCAGGCACATGGAGACGGACGTGGAGCACTCGAACAGGGACCGTTTGTGTGTGTGTGAATATTTATGTACGAACATCCGCGCTGTGCGGTGCAGATGCCTCGTGTCACGCGTGCCGTCGTTATGCACCACATGCGTAATTCCTCTGCATGTGAAGACGTGGAAGTATGCATGTGTGCGTCAGCTAGCCAGTGGCCAAAATGACATAGAGAGATAGAGAGAGAGCGCAGCTCGAGAAAGCGTTTCGTTCGTCGATCGCCCCAAGGCTGACGAAGCACGTCGTCCTTGACCCGGCGACGAAGAAACAGCTAGACCCCTTAGGAAGCTGCCACGCATCTGCGCATATCGAGCACGACTCGCCTTCCACACCTCGTCCGCCTGTCTATCTGCCTGCCTTGATGCTGCCTCAAGGCATTGCGTCCGTGCCTCTGGATGTGCTCCATCCACGCACACTTACGCCACATGCACGCAGCTCCTACACGGTCCCGAGTTCACGGCGCGCAGCATGGCGGGATGTGTCGTCGACGTCTCCCTCACTCGGCGGCGACGCTGCCGCGCCTCATACTGTCGCATCACATGCCTCCCATGCAGCCACTTGCCATGTCAGCGTGCTTGGCGCGCACGTCATGGCACTCGCCCGTGTGTTGGTGTCGACGCGCGAGCTCGAAGTGCAGATTGTCGGCCCGCAGCTTCATGCGCCACCCATGTCCTTCATATTTCCAGCCCCGATCCTCGCACATGTGGGCATTGTCGAAGACGCTGCGTCCAGTGACATCCATGTGCTGGCCATCACACAAACCGGCTTCCTGTATCGGCTGCGCCTGCCACTCGCGAGTTTCTTACGTGGACAACCACTACCACACGCTTGGGCGCATGAGCACCAGATCTTGCACTTGAGCAGCCACGCGTCCGCATCGTCGACATCGTCGGCGTCGGCATCCACGTCGCTCGCCGACACAGCCGTAGCGACGAGCGTGCATGTGATTGATATTGCCCTAATTCTCGTGTCGTGCGCGGATGGCGCGCTCCTGCGCATCCAACAGCGACTCGACGATCGCGGCGCATTCACAGGCGCCTGGCTCGAAAGTGTGCTTCGGCCGTCCACGTTCCTGTTCTCGCGTCTGTTTTCTCGCTCTCATAGCGAGCATGTCGCTCCCACACAAACGCTCGCGTTGGCCACACACATTCGTGATACGGACACGCCGCTCGCATTCAGTGTGTGTCGTGATCGCAAGCTGCGTGTGTGGAATATTGCTACCGACACCCTTGTCCGCACGCTCGATCTGCCAGGCTCGTCCGACACGGTGTGGGAAGAGCGCACGACCCAGCCTCTTGTCCAGTTGTTCTATCCTGCTGACCGCTCCTTCTCGTTCTATGTGCTGGTGTATGTACCAATGCAGGCTGCCGCGTGCCTTGCAGCGTATGGTGTCGAGCTCGAGGAGAGCAGCAGCTGGTCTGGCGGCGTCGGCGACATGGCCCTCGTGTGGTCACGAGCATGTGATGCCCGCACGAATGCGCCCGATATCGAATTGCGCGACATGGCGGTCGTGTATACGGGGCAAGTGTGGCGCGTTTGGCTCTTGTGGCATGCTGCGGGTGCGCCTTTGCTGCAAACGACGCTCGTCGATGGCCTTCGTGCGCCTGCTGTGAACCAGGCGCCGCTGGTCCTGGGCGACACCGATGACCCTTGGGCGACCGTCCATCCCCTCTCTCCGTACACACCGCTGCATGGACCAGACATGGATGCGGCCCTCGAGTCACAGGCCAGCGCGGTCGCGACCGTTTTCGTATCTCGCCTGTGCGAGCCCGCGCGCTTCAGTGCGACGACGCTTGCTGCTGCGCTCGAGGCTGAGGGCGTGCACGTGATGGGTGAGCCTCTTCCTCGCATCGTCGCAGCGATCGCAGCAACAGTCGGCGCCGGCTCCCTCGAGGCGTGGCTCCGCTTCACACGCCGGGTCGAGCTGATTGATCGCGCTGCTCGCTGGCCACTCCGGCTCTGCATGCTCGACGACGTGCCGTGCATCATCGCTCGGCACGCACTCGGCATCGCGTGTGCGCGCGATGCTGGCGCTTGGCTCGCGAGTCTGGCAGCGCGCCTGGCAGCAGCAGCGCCGCATCCGGATCGTCCAAGCGCACGCCTCGCTGGCGAGGCGGCGAGCGCTGAGTACGCGTACGTGGTCAACTCGTTGGCTCAGCTGCCGCATAGCGACAGCACACATGACCTCAAAGACTATGCCCGCATCCATGATGGCAGCACACATCTGCTACGCGTCGCGACGCTCGCTGCAGAATTGTACGACTCGCTGGGACCACGGGCCCCACGATTGGTCGATGCTTACATCGCAGAGGCGCAGCGCACAACAAGTCCGATGCGGGTGCGAATTCCGACCTCTCTCCACGGCCGTCTGTCGGCGCTGATCGAGCAGATGGGTGGCGACGGCCTAGTTCGTGAGGCCGAGCGCCTCGTCACGCTGTACCAGCACGATTCCTGGCCGTCGTTCGCGTGGCTCGATGCGCTCACTGCGTACGCGCACATGGCAGGCGTTCATGCGCGCTTGCATGGCACACGTGCATTGTTGGTCTTGCTCTCCCTCGTGACACACACGCATGTGCCGCAGATCCAGCGAATTCGCTCGATCGCCACCGATGTTTGGCATACGGCCCGTGCCATGTACGTGCTTGCCAGCTCAATAGATGACGAGCCGACTGTGGGCCTTGTGCACCGTGCTCTGCAGCGCGGCGTGCCGCAGGGCGCCTCCGTCGATGCCTTCTGCAATGCCGTACTGACGGATGCGCCTGACGTCGTGCGCACTTGTCTGTTGACGGCAGCAAGCAGCTGTTCCTCCTCCACCGGTAGCAACGACTCGGTCTTGGTGCATGACACGGCCTGCACGCCCTCGACGACGTATCTCATTGCCAAGGCAGACGCTTGCCGCGGACGTGTGCATGAAGCGTACCAGGGCTTTGTGTGTGTCAACGCCGCGCTGACAGCCGCCGCCAAGACACATCCCGTTTGGGAACGCGTGCTGCCAGCGGACGTGCTCGAAGCAAGCGATCGTCCTACAACGCAGTTCCGGTTCTGGTGCCATGCAGCCACCCTGGTGGAAGGCGATGTCCGTACGTCCTATGAGTGCTATCGCCACGCCATGCATGCGCTTGAGGCTGGTGCCAAGGATGTGCTCGAATCAGACGCCCGCAAAGTGTGGACACTCGTATTCCGCTCTCAGCTTGCCTTGCACATGTATGAAGCCGCCGGTGCTACGATCCTGAGCCTGCCCTTTGATGATCTGCGCACAACCTGCATCACGTCCCTCGTCACCACGCTGTGCGAAGCGCAGGAAACTCGCACGCTCCTGCGACTCGATCTGCTTGAATGGCAGCCACACATCGAGCGCACACTCAGCTTCCAAGCCAGGCACGCCTCGCCCCTCGCACACCCGTCGTACTTCCACATCCTGTATGCATACCATGTATCCCGCGGCGACTACAAAAGCGCTGCCGCCTCCATGTACCAACACGCCCACCGACTAGGTGTCCTCACACGTGATGCGCCGTCGCTAGAGTCCATGCAGGCCTATGCTGTCCAGCAGGCGCAGAGCTTCCTGGTCTGCATCAATGCGCTTGTCCTGCTCCCTGCTACTCTTGCATGGTTCGCGCACGACAACACCGACTCGCTGGCCGCCACCGGTCGCCCGACGGATCGGCATGCGCTTCGTGGTCGAGTCACACACTATGTGCCGCAGCCTGCAGGGCCAGCATCACTTGCCATTGTGCAACTGGCCGACGTGCGCCGCGAGTACCATGAGCTCCTCACCCGTTTGCAGCTAATGCAAACGTATCCGGAACTCGCTCATGGCGCGACGCCTTGGCGTGCAGACGATGCACTCCCGCTGTTTGTGGCCAACGACGACTACGACGCCGCTTGGTCTACGGCAGAACAGCTCCAACTGCCCATGGACAGCTTCTTCGATGCACTTACACTCAAGTGCGTCCTGCTAGAGCGTGCTTTCCACAAGCGTGCCGCGCATTACGAACACGAGGACGAAGCACTCAAGTCACTGTACATGGGCGACGAGGAAGAGGCTGACCCAAACGCAGCCTTTCTCCGTCGATCAGCTCGCACCGCAAGCTGGCCTGGTCATGCGCATGAGCGCGCATGGAAGTATTTGCGCGTGCATCTAGAAGCGACAGAGCATGGCGTCCAATACCGGCGGATCATTGCCGAGCGTCTCATCGCTCTCCGAGCGTGGGATCTCTCGCCTGAATGGCTCATTGATTGGTTCCGTCAGCATGCTCCCGACGTACTCATACGTGTATGGATGCAGTACGGTATGCTTGAACATGCTCTTGCCTACTGCATTCAGCTTGTCGATGCCTCCTTGAGTGAATTGCGCACGAGCAATGCACAGCCAAAGGCCTGCCTCCCCTACACGCTCATGGACAGTCTCTTGGTCGCTGCCGATAAGAGAGGGCTTCATGAGCCATCCTCCACGCTGAGAAAAAGCTTGGACGCGCGCATGAATGCATTAAAAAAGAAACATCCCATTCCCCATGCACCGTCGTCCACCGCCATTGCGACTTCCATGTAGCCAGATAAGTCGCACCGGCGCCTTTTTTTCTTAGACATAAAAAAATTGTAGGCATCCCATAATGACTTTATCGCAAAGAAGTACGAGACGTTTTGCCACATAACACACCGGCGCCCACGATGTGCTCGCGCCCGCATGCACACGGCCGCGGTTCCCCTCGTCGTGGCGTCAATCGCTATATCGCTTGGAGAACGCACTGCGCGTACTACCGTGGAGGAGGTGCATGAGCGTACGTGTGACATATGCTGACTAAATGTACGCGTTGCTTTTGTCACGGCCGCTGTGATCGACTCGATCGTCGTAAGCACTCCGTAGACGACGACTACATCGCTGCGTTAACCGTCGCCACCATGGACTTGCAATCACTCATGGGTCAGCCGCACATGAGCTCAATGGGCGTCGCAAATGGAGACGTGCCTCAGCAGGATAATGCAGAAACCGTATACATAAGCAGCTTGGCGCTGCTCAAGATGCTCAAGCACGGACGTGCTGGCGTGCCAATGGAGGTGATGGGTCTTTTACTGGGCACCATTGTCGACGACTATACTGTATCTGTGGTGGACGTATTTGCCATGCCCCAATCAGGCACTGGTGTAAGCGTGGAGGCTGTGGACCCCGTTTTCCAAACCAAGATGCTTGATATGCTCAAACAGACAGGCCGCTCAGAAGTTGTCGTCGGCTGGTACCATTCACATCCAGGTTTCGGCTGCTGGCTCTCAAGCGTCGATATCAATACGCAGCAGTCCTTCGAGCAGCTGAACCCACGTGCTGTGGCGATTGTCGTCGACCCCATCGAGTCCGTCAAAGGCAAGGTCGTCATTGATGCCTTCCGCCTCATTAACCCATCCACCGTCATGCTCGGCCAAGAACCTCGTCAGACGACATCAAATATCGGCCATCTCAACAAGCCGTCAATCCAGTCACTTATCCACGGCGTAAACCGCCACTACTACTCTATGGCCATTGGTTATCGAAAGACACAGCTCGAGCAAAGCATGCTGGGCAACCTACACAAGCGCAACTGGACAGACGGGCTCAAACTCGCCGATTTCCAGGAACATCAGCATTCCAACCAGGCAGCGGTCAAGCGCATGCTCTCCCTCGCAGAGGACTACCAAAAATCCGTCAAGGAAGAAGCCAAGCTCACACCTGAGCAAATCAAGACCCACTATGTCGGCAAGCAAGATCCAAAAAGACACCTGGAAGATGCCGTCGAAACCTCTATGGGCGATCAAATTGTACAGAGTTTGGGTACTATGATTCTCGCCGAGCTTTAGATACCTGTAGTCGTCATATAGTACAGACGGCTTCATCTTGGACATGACGTAGCCGTACATAATAGAATGAATGGAAGCTGGAGTTCGTAGCGAGGTGAGGCGTCTGTAGGTCATCAATGCATGCATTGCGAGTAAGGATTCTTTCATCACTTCGGGTAGGCGCTGGTTCGTCTCGACGCGCGACGTGTGCGCTTCGCTAGTGGCTCATCAGACACCGAATTGGACCCAGTCGCCGCGCCAGCACCCGTGTCGGTGGCCCGCTTCCTTGAGCCGCCACGACGCCGTGACGGCACCTCGCTCGCCTTGCTGACAGCGGCACGCTCTTTTGGCGGCAACGATTCCAGCGCATCCGTCGAGTCGCTCGCTGGCGCACTTGTCCGCTGAAGCTCACCCATCAACTTGAAAACAAAAGCTCGCAAAGTCATAACTTCTGAACGCACACCCACACCATGCTTAGACATGCACGCATCCAGATACTCATTCAAGGCTTCAGCAAATTGTTGAAGCGGCTTCTCTTCAGAGAGAGCACGCTTCGCGACACATAGGCCTAAGCCTGACGACAATCCCGTGCGTCGTGCACAAAATTCCTGCGGAATCTTGCAATGCACATTTCGCGCATGCTCTCGCAACGCCAAAAGGACCTGTGTCATAATGTCGTACGCAGCGGTTCCCGATACATAGAGGTCAGAGGGCGTGAGAGTAGCGCCAGGCATCGGAGCTAGTACCGGTGTGGGAGCCGACGTAGACGCTGTCGCGACAGGCATCGACAAGGCCGTGGATGAAGACGAAGCAGCCGTCGTTGATGGCGACGGTGCCGTCTTTCCCGCTGTGTCTTCTGGAGATTCAGAATCTGGAGTTACATCTGAAGAGGTATTTTGGGTCGTAGCAGAAGAGGACGGCTCCAAGTTTTGCCTGCAAGGCTCGGGACTCGACCTTCGAGTAGACCCTTCATCATCAGAGCGTGCAAAAGGGTTCAATCGGGCACACCACGCACCGAAGCTGCTTTTTCGTGACTCGTGTTTCCTGCGCCGCGTAGGTTCGATCTGTGATTCGTCATCGCTATCGGGACTCGAATCCCACTGCAATGGAGTGGCATTATTGGGCCCACGGTGGGGTGTGGGAGAACTGGGCGGTGACGCGCGAACTGGCTCGTGAGATGGCGAAGCAGTCGGTGAGCTAGGTGGGGGTGACATGGGCATGGAATACGGTAATACAGATGGCTTCTTGGAAGGTGATTCAGGTGCCTGTTCAGAGGCTTGTTCGAGTGTCTGATGCGATACCTCCTTTGATGCCCGCGCTAATACCTCCTCTGATGTCTGCTCTAGCACGTGCCCCGGTGCCTGCTGCGACGCTTGTTCGGTACGTTGGTTCGACTGGTCTGATGTGTGCTCAAATGCGCGCGTAGATGGCGAATCGAACGAATTTTCGGATGATGGCTCGGATGTCAACACCAGTTTAGCGGGATAGAAGTCCGAACGAGCAAGAGGCTTGCGAGGAAGATCGTCTTGAGACGACGGCACGTTCGTCCGCTCACGCTCCAAAACGCGAGCAACATGCATTGCACGAGCCTGTGGACCACGCCACAAGGGCATTGACTGAGGACGGACATGCGAGGCCATAGTCAAAGGGCGGGTATCATCAAGACGAGGATCCCATTGCACATGACCCTCCTTCTCTCGGCGGAATGAATCAGAGGGGACCCATCGCAGTGTAATAAGCTCGCGATCACGGAGGAAGGGCATAGCATCAGCAAGAAGCAATGCACCGCGCTGTTCACTGTGCATTGTGCCGACCGAGGCCTGACATGCCACGTACAATTGTGGCGTGTGGTCAGCTGGTACTTTGAAAAGCTCACACGCTTTCGAAACCAAGTCTTCATGACGCTCTGGCATTGCAGTCATAAAGACCTTGGAATTCAGTGTGGGGCCCTTGAGCAGGACTGCTCGAGGCGTCGTTCCCATTTCTTTCGTGGTGGCTGGAACAACGACAACGATAGTAGGTAGGATAGGTTTTCGTGTGGGACGCGTTAAAATGCCGCGTCGAAAACCGCACACGCGCACATCGTCCCTATCTCTGCTCGGCAAGGCACCCAAGTAAGGTGAAATGCATGCAGCCAGCGCCGTGTGGAGGATTCATACTATTGGCCAAAGTGCCACTTCTTCGATCTGCCCTACTGCGATTTGATGACTACACGACACGCTACGCGTCGCGCCATATATGAGAACCAGTCGCACATACTACAAAGCCAAAGAGTGTGAAAAGCTGCCCTCGTCCAAAATGTGCCTAGGTGACGTAGAACACAGTATTTCATAACAAGCAAGAATGTGAGAATAAAAGTGTGGATCTCGCTGTGGCTGTGGGTATTCATTTATGCAAGGCCTTCGGCACGAAGCATGACAAGGTGAACATAGGCCATGCGCCGGCGCATCTCAACACCAGACCATCCAATAGAGTCAGTATTGACCTCATCTTCCCAAGGATCAAATCCAGGCGCTCCAGGCGTGAAAGAAGCCGAAGATGAAGTGCCACTCGCGGGCACGATTTCGGCGAGCTGGGTGGGCGATATCATAGTGGGCAAGGCCATTGTAGGGAGGGAGAGGGGCACAGGCGGCGCAGATGGAGGGACTAGTAAGTGAACTATGTCTGGTGGAAGCAGCATAGTAAGGATAGATCCCAGAAGAGTAGAATCGGGGGCAAGTCTTGTCAGTGGAAGGTATTGTATCTCGACAATGCCGCCAGCAATCCGGTCAGATCCGACAATCACATTCCCAATGCTAAGAATGCACTCCTCTTGCTCACCCACAGCATCGAGAGCACCGCGACGCATCTGTGAATGTGCGCCTAGCTTGACACGGAATGAGAATCCGTCCAGCAGGACTTGCGCACCTCGCTGGATCCATGCACCAGGGCCTGGTGTACCGGCGGGCGATCCCAGCGGCCCAGGTAGACTCGATTGGCGCAGCAACGTATGAATTTCAGCACTGAGTACGTGGGCATGCCAGCGGCGCAGCCCTGGCGTCGCAGATGCAGCTTCTGCAGGGGCGTCTGCACCAGCACGTGTGGGCTTCGACGTATCTTCAAAGACAACAAACACATGGTTTGGCCAGGCAGAATCAGTTACATGCCACATCATACACCGATGCCGCTGCATATCTTGGGATGATCGCGCACTCCGCAAGCACTGGAACGGGCGAAATTGGATTCGCCAAGACCCTGCTGGTTGTGCACCATGTTGCGTCTGGAGATGCGTAGCCACGGCAGAGAGAGAATTGGGAGGAAGTGCCGGAATCCTCGCTGTCCCTGTCACCGCCATGGCGCTCGACACTTGCGTTGTCGTCGTGCACCCTTGCACAACACCCACGCCGGTAGATCGAAGTCAACGAGCGACGGTTCTAGCAAGTGGAGCGAACTCGTACATGAATCAAGGGTGAGGAGATTCGCAAGCCATTTGGTCGAGGAAGCCAGTTGCTCCACACAGCCCTACGTGTGGCGTCAACTTCCTTCCGTCCGTCCTCTCGCTGAACGCCACCGACGTGGCTCGAAACGCCTTTCCGGATCCATGCTGTATATTCGTGCGCATGCCACCCAAACGTGAAGCTACACCAGCTGAACGTGCACAGCAACTATTGAAGCGGGCGCGCTCGTCACCGAGAAGCAGTGGCTCTGATGGTGGCAGCGTAACATCGTCTAGCTGGGACGATGTGCTTGTGCCATTGCCTCGGCTCATCCACGCACTACATACTGTTGCAGGTATATCTGTCGTGGATTCGATTGGCATCGTTCGTGTTTTAGCGGACAAGAAAAGACATAGCATCGCACACCTGCGTCGAATTTCAGCGCCAGAGCTAGAAGAAATCGGTGCGCCATGCACAGGGTCAACACGCGATCGAGTTGTGCAGACGCTGCAGCGTCTCGCGCATGACGATACGATGAGTCGTGGAATCAACGCACTCACTGACTTGGAACGTACATCAAAGCAGCAGCGTATGCGTGAAGAACAACGGCTGAGGCGTGATTGGGGCGACGTTCGTGCATCAGAGCCTGCACTTGACGAAAAGTCTTTCGCTTTCGATCATGTACTGGCAGAGACAGCTCTGAAAGGACGCCGCGTCGTCGTGAATCGTGCGCCAGTCATGACAGCATGGGCTGTCGTGGTACTTGAAGCGATGGGCTTCGCTACGAATGAAGCATTAAGTTTGGCTCATTGCTATGTAAGCCAAACGGCTGAAGCGCGTGCGCGCAATATTGGAATCGCAGGACCTAAGAGACCTGCTTCTGAACAGCATCTAATGAGCGAGAATCAACCGCACATTGAGTTCCTGCGCGTCAGGATCCCCGTCTTTCGCCTGCGGAACGGAGAATATCGCGGACTGCATGCCGGCGAAGTCATGCCACCATCGCGTGCGTATGACTACTTGCATCGCTCCATGTTTCAAATGCTACCGCATGTGATGGGGGCGCTGACCTTGCTTGCCAACTCGTACTTGGGACCTGATGGAAATGCTGATAGGCTGCATGCAGCCGCATATGAACTTTATACCGGTTTCCGTCCAGAGACGCATGGCGAGTGGGGGAAGCGAGCGAGCCTCTCGCTCGATACCATTCTTGCATTGCGTGCCACGGCTGAGAAGGAAGAAGTGCCGCAAGATTTGAAGCGAGAGGAAATGCAGGGACTGGCCTTTTTGACAGAGGCAGAGTGTGATGTGAAGCGAGACAATCACATAAAAGAAGAGGATCACAAACGGCCCAATAGTGCCGCACAGTCACATATAATGGATACACAGTTCAAGAATGAAACATGAATGGGGTCGTGCGAAGCTACTGTCACGCATAAGAGTGTGTGTGGTCCTCTTCCCCCCTTTCGTCCCCACTCGCACTCCATTCTACTTCGCAAGCTGATAAAAAAGTGCATTGTTCGTTTTTTGTCATTGTCTTCGCTTGTACGCTGGCGGGGCGGGTATGCAGTATGATGGCCATAGATTGTGGATTTATGAGCTGGTTGACAGCATGGAATCTATGTTGGGCAGGCATTGAACTAGCGTCTCCATGGGACATGGCGAGTGCGCCCGTTGGACGGTGCCTAGGCGCTTCCCTGACGAAGCTTGTTCATTCCACGCAAAGTACGGGTGTGTTGGTGGGCAGATTACACGAGCATGCTTCAAGTACCAGGACTTGAGTTCACGTTGGGCCTTGGGAACAAGTGGAATAGAGTTCATTCCCATCACCTGAACCATGCCGTGCACACGAGACTGGATGGCACGCGTCGTAATGAGATGCATCAAGACTTCACAGCCGGTACCCAGGCCGACGAGAAACACCTTTGTCACTGGTGAAATCGCGCAATATACATCCCAAATATGTTGGATCTGTTCATTCAACGCACTGGGAGTGGGATCATCAGGATACGCCAGGGCTTTTCCGTGCGAATGATTGCGAACTGTTTGCAGAGGCAAAGGCACCATTGTGCAGAGATCCATCAAGGCATAGTTGCGTTCCATAGCCCATTGGACGAGTGCATCCGCTGAGTCGGCCACATATGGTGCGCCTTGAACGTCTTTATGTAGATTTGCAAGGTCATGAACAAATATCACGAGTGTCTGCGTTGTCGGCAGCATGAGCGATGAGGAACACAGTGCCTGATTCCGCTGGAGCCCCGCATGCGTAGGTATCGGCAGCAGCTGGTGTCGTTTCCAAAGCCGAGCAGCACGTGCATCTAACAAGAGCTCCGGCGTCGGTATGCAGGCCACAGAAGCTGCAGAAGGAGTGGTGGAGATCTGAGCAGCGGCGGCATCAGTGGTCGAGTCAGTAACATGAGTAAGTGCCGCACCGTGCACGGCATCGGTTGTTGCTGCATTCAAAGTGGATGCAGTAAGAGAGTTCGGCACTGCGCTCGGGCCATATTCGAGCGCTGTGCGAAGAGAGACCCAGTAGGGGGCCTGTGCACGGATCACTCGCCGGACAGTATCAGCTGCAGCAAGACTACATGCAGTACCCCGAGGGAGCGGTGGGAGGGGATCGCCGAGCAATGTTCGGACGACAGCGAGTGCGGAGCGCGATATAGCGTCCAGGGTATAACCGCCCTCGAGAGCGACAACCAGGTTGCCCTGTGCAAGTGCCATGAGCTGGTGCGTCATGTGTGCATAGCCAGCGGGCGACACGAGACAGCCGCCAAGCATGTCATCCTGAGCGGCATCGAAGCCCGCACTTACAATGACGAGATCTGGCGCAAACTCGTATGCGATCGGCATGATGCAGTGCTGGAAGGCGTGCAGGTAGTCACCATCGTCCATGCCACTGCATGGCCAGGGCACATTCACCGAGGTCCCACGCGCCGACTCACCGCCGACTTGGTCGTAGTTGCCGAACGAGGTCCCAGGGTAGAACGTACCATTTTCATATCGATGCAGAGATATGTACAGCACTTGCTTGTTGTCCCAGAATGCACGCTGTGTACCATTTCCATGATGCACGTCCCAGTCCAGAATCATCACGCGCTCAACCCGGTCTGGCGCACCCAGTGGTCGATCGAGCAGGACACGTGTAGACACCGCCACATTATTATACAAGCAGAATCCAAATCCAGCTCCAGGCTCAGCATGATGTCCTGGCGGTCTCACAATGGCGAAGCCATTTTGTACCCTGCCTGATGCCACAGCCGAGCACATCTCGACGACACTTCCGCACGAGAGCCGTGCACAGAACGTAGATGCATGGTTCAGATACAGCGATGAGCTCAACTCTAGATCATGACTCAATGTTTTGAGCTGCGCAAGCGGAAGTGTCATGTTTGCCTCATACTGGTCCCACAGGGCAGAGTCGTGGATCAGCTCAATTTCTGCACGAGTAGCTTCTCGTGAGTAGATCTGATGCATCCGCGGAATGCAGGCATGTGCTACAAGCGTTTGAAAGATCGAGGAAATCCGATCCGGCTTCTCTGGATGCTCTTCTTCGGCCAGCGTTGAATGCGCTTTCATACGCGCATCATACACATACCCCGTCCTGCGTACAGGATACACGTGATTCACAGCATGTCCAGCATCATCGTGCTCGGATATGTGGGCCACGTAGGATGTTTCTATTTCCATAGCGCTTAAACGCCAAACAGTTGCCTCTTCTTAGTGTGTGCAGGTAACGTATCCTGTCCAACTGATGGCCTGCTTCTCAGTACCACTGATTCTTCCCCTTACTCCCACAATCGATGGTTGCCTCACACTGACCTGCTCGTGAGCTCTCCACTCTCGTTCGTCCAGGACTCGTCAGACTAATGAAGGTGTGTGTCCTGTTCGCACAAGGCGCATTTTATTGAAACATGCGTGTATATCCATGGTTCCAACTCTAGCGCTGACCAACCGACCGAAATACAATTACATAGTGACTTGCGTCAAACATCCCGCACACACATGTTCCATGAGGATCGGCCGCCTATCTGAGCGTCTACGTGCTCGTATATGTAAATCAAAGAATGTGTCGTTCTCTCATCATGACCCTTTCCATAAGCGCGAGCAAACGAATGACAGCTTACAGCCGGTCCCAATCACCATTATCCATTGCATCATAGTACTGTGACAGGGTGCTTTGGCTTAGCCGCTTCATGATCTCTTTCTGCGCTGCAGCACATTGGACCAAGAGATTCGCCAGAACTTTCTCAACCTTACGCGTGGCATCATGGCTTGACACGGAGCTGCCACCATCACGATCCTGCTCGGCTGTTGGACTTGGCATTTTGACATATGCATCCAGCGCTGAAGCGAGAGAGTCTCGTGTGGCGCTTGATATGTGCTCGTCAAGAGCATGTGATTCAAGGAGATTGCCCATGCGTAGCTGGGCACTTCGAGATAAAACAGGTTGCTGGATGGCACGCATCTTAGGTCCTGGCATCCCGTCCGTTCCTGGTTTTGTGTGTTGAGAGCGATCCATATCAGAAGGCAACACATCAACGACATCGACATCGGGCAAGTCCGCTAGCGTGCCAGACGTAGCGAGACGACAATCGGAGCGAAACCACTCAACACCACACCAGAACCGCACTGGCGCTGCTTCATGCTGCGGGACTTCGTCACCTCTCATACTCTTCAAGTAAGCATAAAATGAGCGTCGCACGTGAGCACGACGCAGTACCTCTGTTATGGGGATACGCACAACTGGATCTAATGGAGGACTAGCGATCCGTTGTGGTTCTGGGACTGGCGAGCGTGAAGGGACTGAACCTGAGTCCAAAGTTGGCCCCGGAGCCGGAGATGGGACGGAGGTGGCCGATGGTGCTGTAGCTGATGTGGCGGCCTTGGCCGTGTCTCTGGGCTCGGCCTCCGTCGGGCTTGCGTGCATATAGGAGCCGTACACTTCGAAGCCCTCGAGACGTGGCGATACAGAGCGCATCTCATTTGACCGATCACCAAAGAAGAAGGACGTCGGTGGACGTTCATCGGCGGGCATCGACGCTGGCTGCTCAACCCAGTCAACTTTCCATGCGATAGTGACACCGAGCTCCGTTAGGTGGTATACTTCGCCTTCAATAAATGTACCTTCACACGCCGCATGGTCAGCGCGCAATGATTCATCGACGCGCACCGTGGCCACATTGTTAGAAAGAGCTGGCTCCATAAGGGCTTCTGCCTCAATCCAACCCAGGCGAACCATATGGGCGGCAAGTACAATAGCCTCGTCCACAGAGACAAGCGTGGTGTACTGGACAAGCCATTGGAGTGCATCAACGGATGAAAAACTCGCAGTCTCATACATTTGACCTGCGCTGTCTTTCGCATAGCTCGTCGTAAGTGCCATGCCCATTGCACTCGGCTCTGAGCGCCGTGGTGACGAGCCTACCATTCGGTGAAACACAATCCGCACAACTGCATCACTGAGTAGCACGTCATCCTGTTCATCACGTTCCATGAACAACAACTTGTCGCAAATGGGGTGCACGTTTAACAGGTTGCTCACGCTGCGCGTCGCAATGCCATGCCGAATCACGAAGCGGTCAATTAAGTGCACACCTTTTGGCGAAGGTGTGTAAACTTCGTCTTCCTGGCCTGCCATGCGCTCCAGAAGCCCTGCTCGGATGAATGCCTGGCATATGTGGGAGGCTGTGTCACTGTTCATAGTGAATGACGTCTTGGTTTGACTAAGTGATAGCATATTTTGCATATTGTTGGCCGAGTCACGGACAATTTGAACAAACTGCAATGCTTGCATTCGCTGAATTGCTGCAGGCAAAACGAATGCGAGGGGAAAGCGCCAGTCTGGCCATCGATCACTGAGTGAAATGACCACCGTGGTGAAAAGACCGTGCAGATCTCGACATATTGGAAGACCCTGCCTATTTACTCGCATTAGCCACTGTTCATTTGACTGTAGCGCGATCGGTTTTGGCACCCCATTCCCCGGGCTTGTTGGTCGTGTTGGGCCTGCATCAGCTGCAGCCTGAGGATCTGGCGATTGGTTCCAGGGACTCGATGCGCGCATTGAGGAAGATTCACCTGCATTCTTTGCTTCATTCTCTTTGTTTTGTGCGTTCTCTGCACTATCCGGTGACTTGGTTTGTGCGCGTCTCATCCGCGTAAAAGGCGGCTTGAATCAACACACTTCACGGCGGGGAACGGAGGAATGGTGTTGATGAAGATAGTGTTTTTGTGGAGGTCGTTCAGTGGAGGAAGGACCTGGACTTTCGTTTGTTCCAACGCGAAACGCTCGAGCGAGACGCGATTCTGACGCGTCGGTGCAAGTCTGTAGCCGGACATTAAGTCCTAGCGTGGAGAAAAGGTGCACATAAAATATCGTCTCGAACCTAAACAAGGTACACACCTACCTATGAACGAAATAACAACTGCTGCGCGCGCAGAATGAAGTCCATAAATTGGTCGCAATTTTCAGCATCCACAATTTTCCGACAGAAATTCTTCCGCGTGAATTGCTTAATCAGATGAACAGCAGCCACGACAACCTTTTTGATACGTCAGTGGTCTCGCGTGAACGTACCACAGTGCACACATTCGACAAATGTACCAGGACGCAGCTGCGCTTTAGGAACACGGCAAATGCATGTAGACCCTTCATAGTTCATATCCTAAGTGCATGTGTCAGCGAAGGAAGGAGCCAGTGGATTGAGCGACGTACGCGAGCCTGGATGCACCTCACACAGCACAGTTTTTCATAACCTGTGCGCTTCCATTTTGCGATGAGTCTGAATTAGCATGTCATTAAAGACGTACGCAGCATCGGCATATCCTTGTTCAAGCAACCAGTCGTAAAGTTCACGACTTATAGCCTCACGCTTGTAATAGAGGTCGTAGATGTACCGTGACCGGATGTGAGTGATACGCATAATTCCCCAGACGCCCTCGGCTTTGCGTTTGCCATCCTGCGACTCGTTTTCTGCATCGCGCATTTTCGTCTCGTACTCTTCCAGAATTGGCTCGATGTCTTCAAAGCCATCAGGCGGCGGCCTTGTCCGACTCGTCCGAATTCTCGGCATGATGATGGTCAAGTGCACAAGATGGTGAGTGGATATCCACGTGATATGTCCGTCGTGTTGATTTCCGCATCTCTCAACATTTGAGAGCAAGTGGAGTTAGCAAGTGAGCACCGACGTGCGACCGACGCGCGTACGTCCATTCGAAAAAAGCGCCCACACCATCCATCTTTACTCGTCGTTACGAAACAATATGTTTACTGGATTAGGTACGCTGCACGTCTCCTGAAAGAGATGTACTTATATTTTCAAAGTCGAATGCGTGGCGCGCATTGTCGATGTCGCGCAAGTCGATGCACAGAGCGGATCGTATGCGCTGACGATCGGCGAATGTGCATTGATTCTGGGCGACTGCCACGTGGGCGATAGCATTGCTGTAAATGGTACGTGCATGGGAGCGACAACTCGCCAAGAGGGCAGGATATTGCGAGCATGTCTTGCTTCTTCATGGACCTAAACCGTTCGAATTGTCAATGTGACAAAGGCTAACCATCTTTCGACCCAGGCGTATGCCTCACTGTCACACAATTCAGTCCTGAGGCGCATGGCGGCTCGTTCCGTGTGGACGTTGCGCCAGAAACCTTGTTCCGCTCCAATCTTGGGCGTCTTCAGGTGGGAGATCGCGTCAACTGTGAGCGAGCCATGGCGCCCACCACACGCTTCGGTGGGCACATTGTGCAAGGCCATGTCGACACAGTCGCAACGCTTCAGGCGGTGGAACCGAATGAGTCGGCGCTCACGCTGACATTACGCCTCTTCCATGACACACGAGCTGGTGTGGATGCGCATCTTCCGCTCCCATCGACACTTGCGCCTTACCTAGTTCCAAAGGGCTTCATCACGCTTGATGGCACGTCCTTAACACTGATTGATGTATCGCCGCCGCAAGGAGGCGCACTTCAACGTCGTACGGAAGACGATGTAACGATGCCTGCATCAGAAACTATTGAATTTACCGTCATGCTCATCCCCCACACCCAAGATCACATTGCTTTGCCGCAAAAGCCCGTTGGCTCCCTTATCAATGTCGAATTTGACATGGTCGGCAAGTACGTGTACAGGTCCTTGCTAGGCCAGTTTGAGCGCCTCGATGCCGAGCATGGAAGCGATGCATCGGCTCTATCCATGTCGATGTTGGAACGGGTTGTGGAGCGGGCAATGCAGAATGTGAGCGAGCGCCATCGCTCACCTAACTAAGCTGTCATTCAACAACTTTCGGTTGAGCCCGCTGATGTTATTTCGTCTTTTTTTTTTTTTCTTTCTTTCTTTTTCTCTTTCTCCCTCTCTCTTTCTCTCTCTCTCTCTCTCTCTCTACCTACCTACCTATCTAACAACTTTAACTGGCGCTCTGCACGATGAACATCGGCATCACTGATTTCTAGACCATCGAGCCATGTCAGTGGCGCACAGGCCATACCACATAGTCCCCGATACACCTGTCGTTTCTGGAGCACGTGCATAGGCAGCGTACATTGGAATCTTTCATCGATTGCACGGAACAATGCTGCTGTGCGTGCACTATCCATGGCGTGTTCCGGCTCGATAAAGGCAGCTTCAGCGGCTGGCTCTGGTGGCAAGAGCATCGTTCGCTTGTGGAACTGAGAGCGTTCAGCTAGAGCTTGCGCTGCACGAAGGCGTGTCTGGGCTTGCTGCTCGACAGCTTTCGCTGCATCTGGCTGTACAATAGCAGGGTGTGGGACAGGCGGGCCATTCATACGGTCCGGCGCATGTAGAGGAAGAACCATGGGTGGGTATAGACTGAGTGTGCAAGGATTTGAGCGTGTATCGACAACGCAGAGCTCAGAGAGGCCACGTATACCTTGAACGATACACTCGAGCGTGCTTATGCGACAGGCAACAAGACTAAGACGCTTCAGTCGGTGCCAATGCGCTAAAGACGGGATTGTTGAAAGCCAGTTGTGGTCCAGGTTGAGCGAGCGTAATGCCGGTGTTTGCTGTTGCAGCTCCGTGGACACCTGATCTAGCTGACATCCAGCAAGTTCCAAGTACACCATGTCCGGCATGTGTACATGAAACACAGGTTTTGACCTGATCGCATTACCTGCAAAGTATAAGCGCTCTAGTTGCGTTGGTGCAGGCAACGGCAGGCACACACGCACGCTCTGCTGGCGGAGCGAGAGGTGCCGTAGTGTATGTGCTGAGCCAAGTGCGCCGATTGATGCTAGTGAGCATCGGTCAGCATACAGTGTTCGAATGCATGGCATTCTGCCGACGTCTAACTCGGTAAAGTCGTTGTTGTCGGAGAGCCGTAGAACGCGAAGCTGAGGCATTCTGTGTTCGATGCTGATGTCTGTCAGCTCATTTGCTTCTGCATGCAGTTCCTGCAGCGCGTCTAGATGTCCAAGGCCCACGAGCGACGAGATACGGTTGTGTGAGACCACCAGCGATTGTATTGCGGGCCAGCACATCCGGCTAAGATCCACACGCCCCGAGAGCTCGTTGTGAGCGATGCTAAGATGCTTTAGGGACGTGCACTGCTCGAGCCCACGAAGGTCTGTGATCTTATTGTGGTCCACACGAAGCTCGCGCAGACGTGGAAGATGGGAAAAAGGCATGAGTGAAGCAAATTCGTTGAAACACACATCTAAGAACTGGAGTTGCTTCAGGTGCTCGAACGATGTAAGCTCCGACATTCTGTTCGTCAGCATGTTGATACAGAGAAGGCTGATAGCGGCAGAGATACGTACAGGTTATGCGAGGCTGTGAGCACACGAACACAGGATGGTACACCCATGGCAAACGACACTTGGTTGTGGTCTATCCATACTTCCTCGACTTGTGGCAAATGTTCACTCAGCCCGATGCACGATTCAAGATGCCGTGCGCGCAAATCGATCCTTTTCAGCGACTGCCAATCCGGCGCCCAAGGCGCAGCATCCGTAAGAATTTCGACCAGCTTGTCGCGGGTGATGCGGAAGGACGTTGTGCTGTGGTGCTGTGAGGGCTCGTCCGAGATTAAAGCAGACAGCGATCGTGAAGGCTGCAATGACTTTGTTCGCACGGGAATGGGCTCCGTCGGCGATCGTAAAGATGCTTGCACAGGCACACGTGAAGATGCAGTGTCTGGTTTGGACTCTGGTGCTGGCCCAGGCACGTAGGTAGAGAGTGAGCGTGTCAAATTCATGTGCTCGAGCTCTTCGAGCATGCGATCAAGGCGCGCTGCTTGCGCTGATGAGTACGACGCCTCAGTGCTTCGTGGATGTTTTTGATCGACAAAACTTATCGAACGCGATGCGTGTGTACGAGGCGTCTCGCCAATAGAGCCAGTACCTTTGAGGATAGAGCGAGGGAACGAGCCACTCGCGGGTCGTGCCGGTGTGGGCTGAATGTTCTCACTCTTGTACGAAAGTGGAAAACGGGCGAGTCTTTGTCCGCTGCTGGTCTCATGTGACGCAACTCTGAGGCGCTTATTTTGTCGCAAATCTTGCAACGACGAAGACGAGCCTGACGCAGAGAGCGTCGGTGAGGATGATCCTTCTTCGTCGTCGCGAGAGGCCTCTCTGCTACATTCCTCTGCAAGCTGTTCAAGCCCTGTACGTACATAAGAATCAAAAGGTACGTGGATGAACCGTAGTGGCACATGCGGTCCGCCTGGCGTTGATGGCGTTGTGCGCGATGTACCTTTGGATGAGCTGCGTGATGGCATTGGTGTGGACGATGGTAACTGCCTTGCGCGGAACGTGAACTCTTTCCTGGTAGGTGGCGCTGCATCTAGCTCATCGCCACCATATGTATGCAGCGGGCTACTCTCTTCCTTCTCTTTTTCTCGCGCAGAAGACAGACTTGGTGTGAGAAACATCTGCTGGAGCTTCATAGGCGAAAACATATCGCCTCCGATCGCATTGAGACGATCCTGACCACGTGCAGGCGTGGCCTTCCAAGCAGGCTGAAACATGGGCGGTAGCGTCGATACATCTGAGCGATGTACGACAGTGCCATTGTCCGATGCCACATCAGACATGACGTCAATTACCAATGGATTAGGAGGGGGAAGTGGTCAGTGGACAGCTTCGCGTTCGCAGAACGTCTAGACAGTGGCAAGCAATGTTTTCCTGGCCAAGCTTTGTCTACGTTGATGCCGGTTCCTCACTCGTTTAACGTCCTCTGTCAGTCTACACGAACACCGGGCAAGACGTGCTGATCTTTTTTTTTCTGGGTGTGTGTTAGTGTTGCTGGTTGGTGTTGGTTGGCTGGTCCACAAATCAGAAATGCATGCGCACATATACACACACGCCTTATGGAGGCAAGCAACCGAGGGGAAGGGTGAGGTGGGGCATTTGCGCGCCCTTACCACCTCGTCACACGCACACACGTTCTCCATCGAGACGCGATCACGTGAACGACCGCGACGCGTCAGTACCACGTGCCAAGGCACATCGACCGCCAACACCATCATCCACCGTCCAACACAACCCGTATCGACGCAGGATTGGGGCGGAAGTGCGCACGCCGTGATGGATGCGTCCACGCTCAGTGCGCTCATAGATTCATCGAGTATCGAACTCGAGAAGCTTCACAAGAAGCTAGGATGTCCAGCGGAGGAGCTTGAGCGTGCAATTGCGGCGCTTAAAACATGCATTCACGATGCAATCCACGCACAGATCCGCCATGTTGAGGCGCAGGTCGCAGAAGTCCAAGCATCTTGCGACAAATACAAGCGTCAGATATGCTTGTTATGTGAAGCCATTGGCACAAGTGCGCATGTGCCACCGGGCTCCTCGCTAACGGGACAACCACAGCAAGAATCGTCGTTGCCGCTCCTTGCGCAGCAGGAGGCGCTTGTCGCCGAGCAAGCACGTCTTGAAGCAATGTACAAAGCGCAGTGTGAGCAATGTGATCTGGTTATCAGTCAAATTGATACACTCAATGGATGCATGTCAGACGCAGGCGGAACACCGTCTATGCCGACTCAGACGGAGACTGTGTCGACACTGCGTGATGTCACACCCAGCACAGTTCAACATCTAGAAGCGCATCTTGTCCATGTACAACAAGTCTACAAGGAAAGAAAGATGCAGATGGAGTCCCATTTGACTGAGATTCTCCAGCTGTGGTCCGAACTGCACATCATGCCTCATGTCGCAGTGCACGCGGGTCGTGTGTCTGTGCATGAAGATGGATCCGAAGAAAGCCGTTTCCACATGAGCATTCTTCAATACACACAGCAAGTCCCCACCATGGAGCTGGACGGGCAGTTCTACGGGCAATTCCAGACATCGTCGCCATCACAGGCATCCTCGTCATCATATGCGGCATCACGCCTTCCTGCCGCCTTGTCAGCTGACGAAGACAGCGCCATGCTTGCTACACCAACACGCGCTCAGGGGGCACCCATGCTCGTCTTACACGAGTCTCATACCGAGTGTGATGCTCCTGCAGCAGTGCCTGACCTACTTCAGCCCACAGATACCGTTATGGCGCAGAGTGTTCAGCTGCGTGAAGCGCTGGAGCGCGAGAAGGCTGAGCGAGAGTCGAGCATCCAGGCATACTATGATGAACTATGTGAGCTATGGATGCGATTCGACGTGCCCGAGACAGAAATGGACGCGTTCGTGCTGGATCATCGTGGAAGTACGTTGCAAGTCGTCCAGGCATACCGCATCGAGCTTGACAAGATGCGTTCTCTCAAGTCCCAGCACATGGCCCTTTTCATCACAAAGACACGCGAGCAGATATGGGAGCAGTGGGATGCTCTTTACATGAGCGACAAAGAACGACAAGAGTCTTTTCCTGCGTACTTTCTGGCGCTGCCAGGTGAAGAAGACATGCTTGCATCCACATTCGACTGGGACGAGCTCCTAGCCGAGCATGAACACATGTATGCCAAATTGACCGAGATGCTTGAACAACGCGCGCCGATCCTTAGCCTTATTGGGCGATACCATGCTATATGCAACGAGGCTCGTGCGTTGGAGGAAAGTGCACAAGACGGTGCTCGATTGCTGGGCCGCGGAAATCGAGGCGATCCCGGTCGCCTTTTGCGCGAAGAAAAAATGCGCAAGCGTGTCAAAATCCAGAAACCCAAGCTGGAGCAGGAACTTTTGAAAGTTTTGCCTGCGTGGGAGGAGACACACCACATGCCGTTCATGATGGATGGTGTTCGCTTCGTTGATCATTTGCGAGACCAGCTGGGTGGCGCTCCCAAGGAGAATCCTCGCGTGCAGCGACGTGTTCCTGGCACTTCGGCCACCTCAGTCACAGGCAATGCAGCGCCAGCTCCTGCGGAGAGCCTCCGCGCATCTCGCTCAGCCAATGGTGTGCCAGCAACACCACGGAATGGCACTTTGACGATGAAGAGGCCTGCCCATGCTTTTCCAGGCGCACCTCCCACACAATCACGCCGTGCAGGCGGACCCGGAGCAACGACGCGTTCGCGTGTAGCGTCGCAGTCGCGCATGACTCCATATGGTCCGGTAGGAGCGACGCCTAGCGCACGCATGCACGATGCCAAGGCACGTCGCTTCGAATCAACATCAAGTGCGGCGACAGTGGTGCAGCGCATGACATCATCATCAAATTCCAGTCAGGACGAGTCCTTCGCAGCTGCGCAGCGCACGCCGAGCACGCATCTGGCCTCTTCTCTCGCTCATGCACAGACGCCATTTGTCTCTCGGTAAAAATGTACCCATGTTTCTTTGAAGCCTGTACTTGTGCGTCGCTTTGATAATGCGTGGACTTTGCATCCTCGCACGTATATGTGCATAGATACATACAGACAGATAGATACCCCTTCTCCAGGACCTCTTCCACAGATGCAACACACCTCCATTCACAAGGCGCGCTCGCAGCGCCTGACCTGGGCAGGTCTGAGCGATCGACGACAACGTCGACGCACGCAGCGGCGGACGAACCACCTTGCTTTCGCCAACATTAGCGCGCTCATCAAAGCGCGCACCTATTCACTCCATGGAAACAACCGCTGCACTTGCGCCGGCGCTCGCGGAAGCAACACGCACGTCTGGTAAGGGCATTGCAGAGACGTGCAGCGATGCGATCCAACGCATGGATCATGAACAGGACGCCGTCATGCAGGCACGCATGCCCGAGCTTTATGCACTGGCGGAGCAAGTGACTTCTTCTCGTGCAAGTCTTGCCAAGATCCGGACCGACATCGAACGGTTTCACACACAGTTACATACAGCGTCTGAGCATATCGGGAAACTGCAGGACCGCTCCAATACTCTGAATGAACATTTGTCGGAACAGGAGACAAACGCATCCACACTGACAAAATGGATCGAAGGCGCTGTGATTGCTCCGTCGACCGTGCGCCTCTTGCGCGATACAAATGTTGACGACAACTTTCACGGCTGGGTCAAGGCGGTCCATATGATTGAACATACGCTGCGAACGCTCAATGAATACGAAGCGACACAGGATAGCACGGCTACGCCCGGTTCCGCTCGCGCACAGGCGCGCGATGTGGCAGAACAGTGCAAAAACTTGGTACGTTGCGACGGCTCGTTGGAGCTTTGTTATTGTTCTTTTTATCCCATCGAACCCGTGTCGGTGGCCTTGCTTTCCACTAACACCCGTTTCGCAGGCGATTGGGAAAATCTACCCGTACTTGGTTCGTCTGTTCGAGCCGATTCGCACTTCCGTCACGACAACGCTGCCGATCCTCCAGTCATCTGTTCTGTTGCCCCACAATCAACCGCTGTATCAGTTTCTCGCTATGCACGCGCCACGTGTTGCGATTGAAGTGCAACTCGCATACATCAATGCAGCTCGTTTGTACTATGAGACAGCCTTCCGCCGCTATGTGCGTGAGTTGCGTCGTATCTTGCAACGGTGGATTGAGCCAGCGTCGCTCGTCGCTTCTGCACACAAGCATCCCGACGCGCAGTACGCAGCAGAAAGGCAGCAGTATGCGCGTCCACTCACAGACGTAGCTGCAGTGCTTGCATGCCAAAGTGAGGATGTCAATTTCAGAGCAAGTCCCGAGCATCTGTTCCACACACTGGCGCTTGTGTTTCTTGATACGGCCTGCACAGAATACGCATTTCTTGCACGCTTCTTTGCCGGCACAGAAATGCGCCATGACGTGTATGACGCATCGGGTGTACCGACGTACAATTTACTGAGCCTTTCTCCTGAGGAAGAACGTCTGCATGAGTCAATAGTGACCCGTGAGTCGTGGCTTCAAGTGATGGAACCTGCTATATCCTACTTTTCCGAATTCCATGATGCAGTGCTCACGATGCCCAGTGCACCTGTACTTCAACACTTGACTATTTCAAACCTCACACAGTCGCTTCTCCGTGTGGCACAGTCTCGGCGGTGTCTCATTCCAGAGCTGGAGTCAGTCTTGATGCGCCATGTGCTAGAGACATGGCCGCTTGTTGCCAAGGGACTCGATGCAGAAGTCGATGCGCTCAAAGCCGTTGCTGTTGGCGCGCGACTTAGCGCAGCGCCGCGGTCGTCCGGCGCTGCTGGTTTCTTCGACCGCTGGAGTAGTCTTGCTATGACGACAGACTTGTCTCGTATCAATGCAAGTGATGCTTTGCATAAGGTAGGTATACTTGTGCATGATTACGTTGGATGTCAGCTCACACGCGCCGCTCCAGATCCTTTCTGCTTTCACACATTTTTTCACGCTAGTGGTCGCCGTAACTCATGCTGAACACCAAGGCATGCTTCTCAGCGGGTACGTTCGCCAGGATCCTCGCATATTGCCTTGCTTACCCGCCGACAGACTTGCTCGAATGCACACGGAACTAGCTCGGCTTTTGCGCGAGTATGCAAAGAACGTGTACCCGACCCACCACGAATGGCAATCGCCGCGTGCTTTGTGCTTATCGACCCATGCCATGCTTGCCGTACGTATTATACACCATACTAACCTTGCTCACATCCACGCAGGCCACGCCCATTGATACCCATGCACAAGAAGCAGCGAAATGGGCGCAGCTGGCTGATGAGCTTTCAAGCAATGAGCCGGCTTCCTAGTTCATATAGTGTTTCAAGGCCCAGTAAAACCCCATCATCCGGTGCCTCAGCCCATCGAGAGTGCGCAAAATCAATGATACGCACATCGAGCACGCGCTCGCCGCGTGCAAGCAGCGCCTGTAGACGTGCGTCATCGCCCTCCATAATGACAAGCACACTTGCACTGCGTATTTTGACAGGCAGGTGGGCTAATGTATCGCGGAGGGCTTCAATCCTCGGCAGGAGGTGTGTGTGAATCACACGTTCACGCACAGGACTAGATACAACCCATGCATCGTACAAGAGGCGCTGAAGATCCTCCTTCGTGCGTGCAGCCTTCCCAGGAGCCTTCCCGCTTTGAACGAACGCCTGCTTCGAAGCGTCCCATGTACAGAAGCCTGTGATTCGGATCCCAAATGTCCCACTTGTTGTGTTGGACGCCTTTTGGTGCATACGTTCCCGCTTTTCGCTCGAAAGTTCGGTGTTCTGGTCATTGTACAAGATGGTACCGAGCTTAATGTCGCACACATTCGCATACACGAATGGACGTACGAGATTCTCTAGTACAAGTGTGTGCGAACCGATACTGAGCTGTGGCAGCTGCACGTCATCAAGGGGAATCCGTGGCCATCCTGGAAGCCAGTGGCCCTGGGCGTCTGCAATGCCATAACAAAGCGGCATCCATGCACGGAACATAGCTTTCTTTGCATCTGACTCTCCAGATGTCTCATACATCGTTTCGTAAAACATCGTTTCAGTGTTCAGGGCATTCTTGAGCACGTACTGTCCGCGTTCTTGCACAATCCCGGGATGCCCACCGACCTGAATCAGCATGCTGCCAAGAGCGGATTCAAACGCCTGGCTATTATATCTTTTCCTTGACTATGCACTCGCTCACACACTCCCACACACCAGACACAGACACAGACTTGTTTTGGTGCTCTTGACTTGCCCTCCCACAGTCTCTCTTACAGAACTACCTATTACAATGGACGGTAAAGGCGCGTCGCCATCCCGCATGACGCATACGCTCCACACCTCTTCGCTCGACTAGGGCATCAAAACAGGTGGAGTGGGTGTGGGGATGTTTCGTGCACGTGGCGCAGAAAGTGATTTGTCATGTACCTTACGGTGACGAGTAAGCTGGTCAGGACGTGTGAAGCGACGAAGGCATTCAGGGCACTGGAAAGGCTTGTCGCCACGATGCACGCGGATATGCTTGTTGAGATTGCTGCTTTCTGAAAATTGCTTGTCGCAGTTTGGATAAGGGCATTTGAACGGGCGATCTCCCGTATGTGTGCGCTTATGGATCGTCAGACTGCCGACAACACTAAACGTCTTGTTGCATCCGGGAAAGTCGCATTTGTACGGACGCTCTTGCGTATGCGTTCGCATATGCTGTGTGAGCGTGCTGGCTTCACTGAAGCGCTTGTGGCACGAAGGACATTCATACGGGCGATCGCCTGTATGTGTTTGGATGTGTCGGAGTACTTTTTGTTTCTGCGTGAATTTACGGCCTTGCATCGCTCGTTCACAGCCTACCCAGCCACACTCGTATTCGGTTTTTCCAGAGCCAACATGCACCTGTGCAATGTGTGCAGTCAATTCGGCGTGTGTGTCGAAGCTGCATGAACAATTGATCCAGCCACAAGGATGCCGCTTCCGTTGCCCGTCTTGGGCTGGAGGACAAAAGCACGCCGTCGCCATGTCGTCGAGCGCCTTCTCTTCCTCGCCTAACATACATTGTCCCCGCACTGCATGGTTGCACCATGCAGCCGTGTCAGTGTCAGTGTCCGTATCGGTGCCAGTGTCAGTGCTGGGGTCTAGTTCCCGATCTGCAGGTGCAATGGTAGTGATGCATGTATCATTCTCTTTTTCTCGCGAGCTTCCAAGCGGTATCGGGGTCGACAAGTACTCTTGGAGTAGTTTGGTATCATGATCAGGCACATGTGCTTGCTGCATTTGACTAGTAAACTCTTCCATCGTCGGCAGTTGAAAACCACAGCCGGACCATTGACATGGCAAAACTTCGGCAGAGCCATAGCTCGAAAGCATGTCATGGTTGTTGGAGTACGGAAACAGATGCTGATGACCCACTCTTGACAGTGTGTGGTCGGTGCCGGCACTCACCTGAAGGTGAGCACTCTTGCTGTCATGGTTTTGGTTGCTCGTGTGCCCCAAGCAGGCAAGCCCCTGATCATAGTTGCAACAGCAACAACAGCCCTGGCTTTCGCCCTTAGCCCTAGATAAGCCACTGCAATCGATCCAGTTTGTGCCATTTCCTCCACGATTGTTGCCAAACGCGCACAACTCTTTGGACTCCAAGGGTATAAGGGGAAGGTCTGGTGATTTTAGATACCGATTTGAGGACGAGGGCGTTGAACACGCAGTACCAGCGAGGCTTGAAGACTCAGACGAGCGAAGGGCAGGCGTCGATGGTTGGGGAGTTGATGATAGTATTGAAAATGGCACATCCAAGCATGTATCGTGGCAGGGTACTGGGTTCAAATGTGCGCATGAAGCACAACAATGGTCGAGCAGTTGTTGTGCATAGGATAAATCCATTTCACTCGGTCCCAACGACGAGCAAGCTTGCGTCGGTTCCAAAAACCCATCGCACACACTCAAACAATTGCTATATGGATTAGCTTGTGGGTGTTGTGACCATATGGAAGAATAATCCATTACTGTGCTCGTGCAGAACGGACTTTCTTGCTTTGCACACAAGTCATAGGAACATGTGTGGGGCGAAATACATGACAAAGAAGCATTATGCTTTGATGTATGTGCGATTGTGGGATTCATTGAAATACCGTCTGGACAGCATGCAGGCATCGGTGCTGTCAGTGTGCTTGGGCATGAGCAAGAAAGAACCCTCCATGCATGGTTTTGGTTTCCGTGCTCATGTTCACAGGGAGGCTCTGAGCAGTGTGGATCAAAACAAATGGTTGATTCTGTTTCAGAACAGCTTGGAATCGAGCTGCAATCTCTGCACGTAGATGTGTGCTCATCGCAACATGAGGTGTGGTGCATACTGGAATACATGCCATGCCAATTCTGCATGTCTGCGTGAACGTGGAGCCAATTCGCAACGCACTCGACGGCAGAGGCGGTGTGGGGGAGGCGTAAAGCAAGGCTAGACAATGAGTGCCAACCTTGTGTGGCAATCCCTCTTTCTGCCGGATCGTTTTCCTCGTTCGTAAAACACGATCCAAGGAGCTGTGCTAATTGAGTACCCTACAGGTTCTGTAACACAAAACGGCGGCCTGCGTCGCAAATTTTTATTCCTTTTTGGATTTGCCCTATGCACATGTCTCTGCACGAATATGAACTCATGCACACGCTGATTGGGCCAGTCTGTTGCGTCTACTTGAGGGCCAAGATAGCCTCTTCGTACGCCGCAGGGAAATGATCCGCGAACATAGAAAAGTGTAATACGGGCAGACTGAAGAATGCTAATGGATTTGTAATGTCATACAATTCTCCATTTGAGAGCCACAGATTGCGCCCTGCTGGCACAAGCACACCACCTTGTACCGTCTCGCTCTTGAGAGTGGCATAGTCTAGACGCTGTCGCCGCGCTGATAATGTATGCAGAGGCGCGTCGTAACGCTCAGCGCGGACCCACGGCGAGAGCGGTACGGATGAAGCGAACATGTGCTGCGCCAGAGCTTGCTCGAAGCGATTCTTCGCCTGGACATACAGGTCCTTCTCGACCTCACAGCGCAAGCGCCAAAATAGAGCCTCCAGTCGCTTCTTTCTGTCGAGCATGACAGCGTCTGGTTTTTCTGTACGGCAAATCGAGAGCCAATCCCAGAATCGGCGTACAATATGCACAGAAAATTCTTGATCCTCCTGCATGTGTTTGGGATTGCTGCTAATCGTCGTCGCGACCATGTCTCGACGCCGACGCACTCGTGTAAGCGCGCCTAACACTCGCCGAAGCTCACGAAGTTGGCCATGTCCAAAACGTGGGATAATATCGCTGCCGAGAATGACGTTGACAACCAATGGGACAGATCCGTACGTTGTGCGTTTATTGAGCGAGTGCGAGAGCGTTGATGGATGTGCAAAAGTAATGGCCCGAATCGGCCTCCCACCAGGAAAGCCGTCTTGAGACGTCGTCCGCCAAATACCTTTGCGAGGATCCGTACCCGGAGCGTCGATATGGTACTCCGACAAAAGAATAGTCGCTGCACTCGCAATGGCTCCGCCGAGCGAATGCCCGACAAACACCAGACCAAAGTCTTCGTGCTCATGGAGTGTTTCACAGAGCTTTCTAAACAGGGTCGAGCCCGGCGACACCAGCGTCTTGGCGGCGCGCCATATGCCAGCATGATATAAGTATCGCTCGGTATTTTCATCAACGGGGATACCGCGCCACTCTGCCAAGGAAGAAGTGATGTCCTCCGTCTTCATGTCCAAGTCCACAACGATATCTGCAAAGCTTTGTGTGCCCCGCACAGCGACGCATACAACCTTGCGACGCATGTCGCGCACCACGTAAAATGTCGGTGCATACGTTGCTTCCAGATCAAGGGTCTGAATATCGGCATGCAGAACATCATCCGCTTTGAGACGCGACAAATGTGCAAATGTTTGTCTTGGAAGCTGTTTTCCCGACGGCGTGAAGACAGGAGGTAAGTCTACAATCAACACGCGAAGTCCATACGCGGACATGGCCAACTGTGACGCCCATTTGATGTTACGGACGAGCATCGAGTTGTCTTCATCCCACAGGACGCGAGAATAGTCTCTCGAGTATGAAGGAGCATCGCCGCCTCCTGTGCTTGCATGCTGAGAACGAGACAGTTCCAAGATGTCCACAGACTGACTTGTTACAACCAAGTCATCGTTATCATCATCATCATCATAGTCTTCTTGATTATCGTATTCCTCGCCGCCGTATCTGTTGTTCATAACTTTACATTTGTTTCCATGCTCATAAGCTTGGCGGCTAGAGACATGTTCTTCACAGCGTGCTGGTGTATTTTCGCCTGAAGCAACACTGACAGGTGTATGCTTTACACTTGCTGCGGGCGAGCAGAAAGAAGCCGTTTCTGGTTTGTGCCAGTATTCCAGTCGCACCAGACCTGCACCCTCCCGCTGATATTGCTCGCGAGTGACGCTCTGTATACAGGCAAGCTCGATGAAGCCACGAAGTACCTGAAAAGTACTGATACCACGCGGTCGGAACGAAAGAGGAATGCCAAAGACGAGTCTCATTCGATTCGCGCTTTCTTCATGATCTTCCCGAATCACATGCTCCCATTCGTTCTGGAACATGAAATACGCTTCAATGCAGATGCGACCAAGGACCGTCTCGCCCATGACATTCCGATATACCCAACGAATGAACCACACTGCATAAGATAGGAACTCGAACGAATCCATGACCAGGTCCAGCGTGTGTGCGAGAAAAAACACCACAAAATCCGGAACAAATGCCACACTTACAAACACATAAGACCACAGAATCCACATCACGCCTAACGTGGTGGTATCAGCCGCGACCGACGATCGACTCTCTCGAAGTAGCGACGACACGCCGCTGGTCATCGACGCTGTATCTTGTTGCATGAGCATGCTCTTTGGCGTGATTCGTTGGCAAAAAGAATGTCCGGCGAAATGGTTTTCTCGTTCCTGTTCATGCGACATCGCAAGATCCAGCGACTCCAGAGACAAGCGCCTCGACGCACGCCTTGTTTCGGACCTGTGAAATGACAACGTCTGATCATCCTTCATTTTTGGATATGGACGAGCACATAAAGCATCATCGCAGGCGGCTTGACTATGCATCTGTACTTCTGACGATGGTTGCGATGCTGAGAATGTGGTAGTTGAGGAAGCCCCCTTACGCGATCCATGAGGCCACAGCCAGCCAAGATTTTTGTACTTGTCTGGCACATCGAGCGAACGAAGTCGTGCCTGGGCCGACGCAGCCCTTGCTTCTGAAGCTTTGGCAGAGCGAACAAAGTTTGTAAACGCCGTCCAAGCATCCACGTGATGTGCAGGACGATTGCGCTTGGACATTGCATCAAGGTATTGCTTGCGCTGCAGCTGCTCACGCATACGCCGAACACCTAACAGGCCTTCAAAACTCCAAGCATCATTACTTTGGTCATCTAGCAATGGTGGTGGAAGCATAAGCGAGTCAGAGTCATCCCGTACAAATCCACCAGGCATTAGAAGCGGTGTCTCGGGCAGGTCGTCGTCATCTGTGAACCAAGGCTGGATCGGAGTAGACTTCTTGTTCTGCTCGGTCTGCGTCATTTGCCTGAACCAATTCGCAATGCGGCTTCCTGTATGTTGAGCAAAAAGAATCAAAGGACCGGCTTCAATGTGCCTAATCCATAATGGCAGGTCCATTTGCGAGACTGATGCACGTTTTGCATTTTTGCTTCGGTTCAAACTGAGCTGATCAAGTCGTCCAGCACTGTCTTCCCGCAAGAATAAAGCACCAATTGCCTCCAAGGCACTTCCGGTGTGGTACTTCCCCGCCCGCTGGCTCCGTGATGCGCCCCCGCTCTCGCCCTCATTTTTACTCGACAAAAAATGCTCTGTTCCTTGACGCCATAAGTCGCGAAAAATAGAGGGCATCATGGACATAAGATCGTCTGCTTGATTTTGCTTTTTTTTTGGGTCAAAAGGAAATTCCTCAAGGGTTTGGGTTTCAGAGACCGATTGTGAGGATGAAGTAGAAAATCGCTTTCGCAATGTATTTGTACTTTCGTTCAGACTATTTTGGCGCGATGGCAGTGCATGTACCTGCCCCGAGCGCGAAAGAACAGCCGAAACGGTCAGGGCCTTTGGCACCAACGCTGGAGATGGCATATCAATAAAGTCGGGAGCCTGTGGCTGCTGGTATTTTGTCCGGTCTGGTGGTGTTGAAGTGAGAACGTGGGCTGTTGAGCTCAGTGTTAAAGGAGATGGGTTAGTCTTTTGCTTTTTGTTGTTAACATTGTTCGTAGAGGGACTCATTTTGCGAGGAAGAGATAGCGGCTCGACGTCGAACGTATCCACAAGTGCCCCTGAAGGCTCGTCACAGCACGTCGTGCAGCGCAAATCTGCGCACACGTCATGCGGGTGTGACATGCTGCATCCGATCTTATATCATGCGTTCTCTGAACGCACTTATTTTTCCTTTCTTGTATATCACAATGTCCGGCACCTTTAGACCTTGTGGCTTGGCGTGTGCTGAGACAGGTCAGTATTCAATCACCTAGACGGCCAGGGTCGTCCTGGGGCCCAGAGTGACAAATAATTAGAAAATGAAATTCCCCGCACATTGACTAGCTCTACGCGTGCCGCCTAGGGACTAACTGACGTAGCTTTTTTGGTCCACAATTCGTGCGGCACCAACCTCCACTACAAAGTTGCCGGAGAGTACGAACCAATAGACTGATGTGCGATATCCGTACCCTGGGACTAGTATCAGTTTTGTGGAGTTTTATCGCACTAACACTTTTCAACCGGTTGGTTCCAGCGGCGAGTTATTTACAGTACAACTTGTCGTGTTCTGATACCTATGCTCTCTCGTTCAGCATATATACTTTTTCCCTTGTTAGAATTCCTCTGTGGATGAGTTCTAGGTACAGATCATGACTTATTCTGCATGGTTCAACGCGTATTGAGTTAGTGACTTTCACTGTGGTTTTGCGATCTGGGTGCGCGTGTAAATAGTGCCAGTCTTCAACAAAAAGCATGGCGCAACCGCTCCAATTAGTCTATTGTCTTAAGTTGCAACTACTCTTTCGATTGCGCTCTGTGTATCTAGACTCATTCCGCGAACAAGTGAGACAACATCATGATACGGTCGAATCTCCATTACTCACATGCTATGCACCATGTCCAAAAAAATTAGTCGTAAATTTTGTTGAGTAGATGCATCATATCTTTGATGCAATTGAGGAAGCTCGTCAAGTGAGGGCTGTTCATGCCCACCTTCACAAAGGTCCTCCTCTAGTTCAAAAAATGTCAATGATCAACATCACACAGAACTTGACATAGACATGTGGGTGATCCAGTAGAAGTGGTCATACTGACGTATAGAGTAATATATCCAACAATATCTCACTTAAATATGTCATGAGCGAGACTATCATGTCTGATCTGAAGAGCTGATCAGCTGTCACTCGATATATGAAATGATCACGTCGGAAGAATCACTCGTCATTGTTCTAGTATGTTTTTCTCTAATCATTCATCCCGTTCGCATTAGCCCACTGGTATGACAATGGAAGTTAAAGATACCAACGGCAAGGAAGATTGTGGTTGAAATTAGCATGTACATTCTCGTCTGAAAATACCAATTCATCTATGGATGAGAGCCAAGATGGGAGCACTTTCAGGCCGATGATAAACACTGCTGGTGCGAAAAAATGGGACCTGGACACAAAGCAGCAATCTGCCCCATAGCAGCTTAAATAGCGACCGAATTTGGACAGGACAACCTCAACATCTGTCGTCAGTTCTATGTTGAAAGCGTGACGAAAAAACTCAAATGTTATTTATATTTGCTGCTATTACTGGGGTGTACTCCCGTTGCGATAACGATCAATCTTCAGGATTGCGAGCAATGTCGGAAACATAAATGCTTGAACAAAACCTTCGACGATCAAGCAAAGCGATGAGCCCATGGTGTGACGCAAAACAGTGGTCCCGGTTGGATTTCCGCTCTGACACTGAAAGATATTCTGCTTTTTTTTTTCTCTTGCGCAATCACGAATTACGATAACTTTTATACACTTCTTGCACAACGCACCGATGAGAAACGTTATTACAAGCAATCAAACCTGCTCGCGAGGGAACGGCGGGGCCTTTACTACTGTTCCAACGCCAAGCAATCTATACATCCATTCTCGTTCTAAACCCCTAGTACACTACGACAGAATGCCAGGATGATATTTTTTCATTACTGCACTCAAATCCAACTATGTGCAGTAGCCTAACGCATAGGCACTTGTGCAAGCGTGTCCATTAGTCCTAGCTTCCATGAGCAAGGCCGAGTCACAGAGACATAGGATACAATGCCGCCCTGGAAAACAGACACAAGGACATTTTCATAGGGAATCATCAGATTAGGCCACAAGAGTCGAGGCCGTCGACGACTCATACTTGAAGGATGGAGGAATGGCACCCGTAGTCTTGTAGTAACGGGACAGACGGTGGATACGCGACTCAATAAGAATGAGACGGAACTTGCTGTCCATATCCTTACGGTTGCGCTCAAGGTGCTTGCGCACAGAAACAGCGCGCTTGATGAGGTGGTAAAGGTCCTCAGGAATCTCAGGAGCAAGACCCTCGCTCTTGAGGATACGCAGGATCTTGCTACCGGTGACATAACGCACCTGAGCGATACCTTGGCTGTCACGAAGCTGAGAGCCGATCTGTGAAGGCGTCACACCCTTACGGGCGAGCTTCACGATCTGCTGCACGACCTCTTCGGGCGAGGTCTTCAGCCACGAGGGTGGCGTACGGCTATACGGCAAAGCCGACTTGGAGATACCCTTACCCTTCGAATGCATACGACCCATGGTGACTGAAAGACGTTAGCACTCCATCACCTTCTCTAAGTTTGTCGATGACGGATGAACGCTCCATCGAGAGTCATAACACGAATACCGGATTCTCAGCACGAAAATGCATCACAGCAACATCGTGCAGTCTCGACAAAGCCCACATCCAGACCGCAAGCATACATACCAGATTCTTATGAGTACTTGAAGACCTGAGCGTCGTGAGGTGTAGAGTAGTAGACGGTCTCACCATCAAGGAGTTACCCTCACGTGGGTCCTTACAATATCACGTGCCACTGACAGAAACTATAGTTGCACGTGATGCACACTCTGCGGCTCGAGGTTTTCGGTAGTCGTATCGCGAGCCTCTCTGTACATCACACTTCGAGTGGAACCTTCGCAAGGTGAGTTGATCAGGCCATCCTTTTACGCTGAACATCGTTCTAACACACACAACAGATGAAGCTCAACGTCGCTAACCCCGCTACGGGTGCACAGAAGTCGTTCGAATTTATGGACGAGCGTCCCGTGCGCTGCTTCTACGACAAGCGCATGTCTCAGGACGTTGAGGTCGACTCCCTCGGTGATGAGTGGAAGGGCTACGTTCTCCGCATCGGCGGTGGTAACGACAAGCAGGGTTTCCCTATGAAGCAGGGTGTGCTTCTGCCATCGCGTGTTCGTCTGCTCCTCGGTAAGGGCGACTCATGCTACCGTCCTCGCCGCACCGGCCAGCGCCGTCGGAAGTCAGTTCGCGGCTGCATTGTTGGCCCGGACATTCAGGCTCTGCACTGCATTATTGTTAAGCAGGGCGAGCAGGATATTCCTGGCTTGACGGACCCCGAGAGTGCTGTGCCCAAGCGTCTTGGTCCTAAGCGTGCTAACCACATTCGCAAGTTCTTCAACCTCACCAAGGAAGACGATGTGCGTCAGTACGTCATTCGCCGTGAGATTCAGCCGAAGAAGGAGGGTGCCAAGCCTTACACGAAGGCCCCTAGGATTCAGCGTCTCATCACGCCTCAGCGTCTTCAGCGTAAGCGTGACGCTAGGCGCCTGAAGAAGGAGTTCATTGCCAAGAAGCACGCCCAGAAGGCTGCTTACGACGCTCTTGTGGCCCAGCGCGTCGCTGAGAAGAAGCAGCGTCTCGCCCACCACAAGGCATAAGGTTCACTCGGGATACCTATTCTGTCCAAAATATTACCGCAGCTGCTTTGCGCTGCTGATGCATGTCTGTTGGAGCATAGTCCAATGTTTGGGTCTAAGGACGATATCACTCTTGCGGTCAAGCACCGCGCATTCTTCCTGTAGACTACTATGCGCTGCTTGAATGCGACGCCTGTCTCCGTGTCTTGTTGGCTGTGATTGTTTATGTATGGTAGCATTTTTTGTGATGCATTGCGCGGGTTAAGCTGTTATATGAAGTAAGATCTACGGCTGAGAGGTGAAACAGCTGAAGCCACTCTCGGTACAAGTCGCAGGAAAAACTCGCGTAGTGCAATTGTACCATGGACGTCTGGACGAAACACTATTGTTCAGTTGGCCAAATCATACATGTTGTAAGAATATAGCATACTATGTGGACAGTCCAGATGCGGCATCGACATAGACCGCGGATGAGTTCTTGCAAACATGTCGCTCGATGTCATACACAGAGAAGGCTAAAGCAGGCCATATGTCGTGGATATCATGGTACCAAGTCGCAAAAAAATCTAGGCTTGACGACGTTCAACAAGCTGTTCCTGCTTTTTGTGTAGAAGCTGCTCTTGAGACTGCTTTACGCCATGGGCCCAGTAGCCGATCAAGCCGAAACCACCAGCGAACAAAAGGTGGCCGGCAAAATCTTCGGTAAGTTCGTCAGTTACAATTGTCCCAATACATACTGTCGAAAATATTGCGTTTTTGGATACCAAGCGCATAGCAACGAGCAAGAAAGCCGAACCCGGCGTAACCGAGAGCACTCAGAGCGGCCGTCGTCATTGTAGAATGCGTTTCTTTGTATCGGCAATGTGAATGCGACAGTTCAGTGAGCGGGCCGCCGTTTGTGGGATGTGTAATTCGGCCGACATGGATTGGTCGTGAGCACATTGGACCTCCTCCACGTTGCAAACTTCTCATCCACACGAACTGGAACCAACATCTGAGTGCTTGAAAAACAATCAGCGTTTCAACATTTTCAGAACATTCCAAACTCTTGGTTTGTGAAGCTTAAATCAAATGTAACTTGGGGTATCAATAGATTTGTTTCTACACGAAACCGGATACAGCCTTATGTTGAAACAGTGCCATATTGTACGCGCAGGAATGAAAACGACATTAGCTAGACCCGCAGAACTAGACCGATTCTTTCACAGGTTTTGCAAAAATGAATGCTATCCGAAGGACCGAGTTAATCACATAATTTCAGCAAATGTTCGATGATTTGGTCAGATTTTCTTCCCACTGTTGGCTAACATACGGTCTTTGACACCACAGATCTTATAAATTGCGTACTACAGTACAAAACTCGTGCGTTATATACTTGAATATGATCAGTTAATGCAATAGAGGATCCAAACATGTCGAAATGAAACGAAAAGAAATTTGTATGAAACAATGTGGCACGATTCTCGATTTGGGTGGATATTAAAATTTGCTTTATAAAGGAAAACATTGTTATCATCGTTTTATAAGTGAGAATTTGTTTCTTACTCGTTTTACCATTGAAGGCGCTTCCGATTGAACGTGTTTGTTGAATACAACAGAACAAAAAATCTTTAAGCACCTTAAAATTCGATCCGAATATTTTGACTTCAAGTTTCGAGCTATACACACTGTCTGCTCTGAATTAATTGATGTAAAGAAAGAGCATAGGTGAATCTATCGGGTCTATGGTCTCAAGTCTTAAAATTATCGACATGCCAGTCGGTGACGACTGAATACGAACAGGGTGAATTTGTCGGATTTTAGGCGTCCACACAAAAGCGGGAGGTGGAGCCAATCCTGGCTTCATTTCATTTAATATGCAGCGGACAGGGAAAATCACCCCGCACCATGCCCAAAATAGGGCTTAAAGAAACAGGGTGCTAAAATGACTAAAAAGTTTCTGTTCCTGGTGTCCGAACTGATTGTGCCCTCGAAAACATAGATCTTTCGAGTGCTTAGAGTGTTTGGTTTTCGAGATGTATTTTATGAGAAGTGTATA